>Ga0307421_1000140_pt1 | contig 46276 bp, 33 predicted proteins | sample SalMarWE160270MG_FD_202163 | JGI IMG/M metagenome (GOLD analysis project Ga0307421, IMG submission 202163) | Salt marsh sediment microbial communities from the Plum Island Ecosystem LTER, Massachusetts, United States - WE1602-70 | ecosystem: Environmental > Aquatic > Marine > Intertidal zone >... | reverse complement strand
TTGAAGAAAATGAATCAGAAGAAGAATTTATGGAAGAACTACAAAGAACAAAAAAAGAATATAAGTTGAATAAGGAATTGGTGGCTCAATGAATTTTACAGAAAAAAAGGGACTTGACCGTTAAATTCCATGAACTCGTATTTAATATTACTATTTTTCTACCGGTTACATCGTAAACGATAGCCCCGTTTGAGCCTACTTCGACCGAACTGCCTGCAAGTATAATTTGACTTCTTATTTCATCTTTCTTGTCTATATCCTCAACAATTCCGCTCTCTCTCTAGGGCGCGTCAAACCATAAATTACCGAGTGAATCGTTATAAACAACACCAGCTCCACCTCCGGGTGCTCCGGGAGAATATATAAGTTCTGGTATCGATCTGTTTGTTCCTGTGCCAACGGAAGCAGTCTCCTGCCAGTTAGTAGGGTCACTTTCTGATGACCAACACCAGAAGTTCTCAAAAGACGGATTGGAAGATGTTAAACAGTAAGTGATATCCATCCATTTATTAGGCGCAGCCTGATACCCTCTTATGTCAGAAAATATCCGAGCTTCACTTCCCTGTGCAAGTGTGTCAGGAATACTGTCCCAAACTTTTCCTCCATTTTGCGAAAACAGATAAAGTAAATCATGATTTCCGCTAATTGAATCCTCCTGGGAATAGAATGCGTAAACTAATTGTGTGGTATCGGGCTCTGTAGTGGTAGCTCCTATTCTCGGATAATGAATTTGTCCGGCGTCATTAGTATCAACTGAAAGAAGGTTTTTTACCTTACAAGTCGAAGGATTTCCTCTATCCCTCCAGTACGAAAGCTGCAGAGTTTGATTTTCAGAGTATTGGAATGTCGATAAATGGTATAAGGAAGAATCAGCCACACAGATATCCTGGTCCTGCCATTCCGACACAGTACTGGCATGGACAAGAGCATCCCAATTATACCCTCTGTCTGCGGAGAGTAAAATATGCAGAGAATCTCTATCAGGAGTAATATCAAGATATGCCATGTACAGATAGAAATCATCAAAATCGTCTCTCACGAGTTTCGGAGAACGGATTTCGGTCGCGTCTATTATAGGGCTAATCCACTCGATGTTCCAATCTCCGCCGGAGTCATAAATTTTCCCTATCTGTAGTCCGTCATATTCATAATCTGTATAGTACCAGCTAAAGAGAACGTAAACTGTGTCGCTTCTCGTGGCTACAAGGTCTATTTCTTTTGCCGTCCAACCTTCGGTTTCGTAAACATCTCTGGCTATTATATCCCATGTTTCGCCATGGTCGGTCGAACGAAATAAAAGGATTCCCAAAGAATCCGGATGGAAATAAACCCCTGAATCGGGGACACAAGCAACATATATATCTCCGTTTGAATAGTTGTAATCCGCGGCAAAAGTTACATTGGAACCAAGCGAATCTTCAATAAGTATATCCGATAATTCCCAGCGCGAGCCATTTGTTTCCACTGGGCCTTGAGCAATTAAAAACAAAGAAATAAAAATACACATAAAAACCTCCCCTTTTTTACCCTTATTACATGTTACAGTAAAAGGTGTATATTGTCAACATCTAAAGTCGGAAATAGGTTGGTTTCCTTGATCTCTTGAATCCTCTGTTATATTGTTGATCAGTTCGAAAATTATTGGAAGATTTAAAATTTCCTTACTTCAATCTCCGCAGTTGAGTTGTGTGCCAATATCATCAGTAAGTTTACTTAACTTTGAGAAAAGTTCCGGGGAAAGATTAACATCAAACCATGGGTTTTCAGGATAAGATGCCTCATACGCGGGGACTTTTTCTATCTGTTCTATCAGTTTTTTTAATCTGTTGTCGAGTTTTGTTTTTCCTTCGAGCTGAAAGCGATTAAGTATATCCAGAATAGCCTCTCGGTTTGTGTAGTAAGTAGTAGTCGCATTTGCCGGATTTTCGCCTTCCTTCCAGTTTTGGGTCATGCTAAATTGTAATTCGGTTTTATATTCTTTTACCGTTTTACAATTAATTTCCCTGAATTTTGCGGCCGAAAAATTTATGTCAAAATTAGTTTGTGAGCATAAGCTCAACCCCGCTGTTTTTATATTTTTAGGGACATCAAAAACCAGTAATAACCATGTTTTAGTTTTTGGAGGAAGAGATAAGAAGAGTTTGCTCTCGAATGATGTAAATAAACTGCGTTCGTCAATCGGGAAAAACCCCGGTATACGAAACGCTACCGGAGACAAAACCTCTTTATTTTCTAATATTAGTTGGGCATCCAGGGTCTTATTATCCTCTTTGCTTAATGTTATTGTATTTGTATCATTTGAGTTGTTCAAAAAATAAATAGGTATTTCATAAAAAGAACCCGTTGGCTTGTGGGCTTCTGCATCTTTTTCCGGTCCGAATTTCGAGAAAAGCATTACTTCGGTGCTGTCCTCGTTCTTAAAACATCCCTCCACCAACTTCCCGCCGGGAGGTATTACTTCTTCAGAGCCACCCAAATCCAGCTGTGAATTTCCTAAAAACCAATGTGAAGCATTCTTGATTTCCGGAAGTTTGCCATCGAACGCTTCGTAGAATCTACCTATGATCATTTGGACTTCTATTCCGTTAAAAGCTTTAGCTTTCTTTTCTCCTGAACAGCTGAACAATGTTAAAGAAAATAAACAGAGCAGTAATCTTGTCATAAACATATTTTTAAACACTCTCATAATACCTCCTTATTTTATATTATAGAATCCTACACTAAAATATTTTATTAAGTAAGAGTTGTTTGTTTTGATGAGATTATAAATGTCTTTTGATTTTATGTCAATAGCTGATCAAAAGTTGTGGACGGTTGCTTAACCCCTCGAATCCTTGATATTTCTACTTTATCTGATTAAAATCATTTTCTTTATCCCGACAAAGTCGGTATCTTTTGCTTTAATTGTATAGAAATACATTCCATTAGCTAAACGAGATGCATCGAATGTTACGGAATGCCTTCCGGCAGAGAACTCTTTTTCTGCAAGTATAGCTACTTCTTGACCGAGAAGATTATAAACTTTTAAAGAAACAAAAGAATTATTAGGAACTCCGAATCTAATGATTGTAGCTAGGGCGAAAGGATTTGGATAGTTTTGCTCTAAAACATAGTTTTTTGGAATTTGGGAAGAGGACGGCTCCTCAACATATGAAAGAGAAGTATCACCTTCAATTAAAAACTTCAGCCTTTGAAGTCGAAAAAGTCTGCTCTCACCGGATCCTGTAAATTTTAAATACACATCGTGTCTGCCTGATACTGAGTCTATCCCTGATTTAAATACGCTGTAAGTTTCCCAGTCACCGGTATTTTCGATGCTGCATTCGGCAATTTTATTACCGGTATCAATAGAATCAAGCCATACTTCAATGACACCACCGGAAGTGGCACTTGAAGCCAATACTCCAAATGAATCAGGGACTTTCGGATAATCAGCGTTGCCGCCAAATTCAACTCCTGCATACAGTGCCCAATCGTTATTATGTATGCTATCCAATAGAGGTGTTCTCCACGTGCCAAATTGGTTGGCCGGCCATTCAGCCATGATAGGCGTATATGCATCACGATAAATATAGAGATCGAAAAATGCGTCACTTCCTCCCTCAACATATAATCCCTGCCTGGTTCCGGTAAATGTTGAAAAATCGGAATATGAATCAATTACAGATACATCAAAGTCTTCACCGACATGTACCCAATCGATACCGTCCCCGCTGAAATAACCGCTAATACTATGGTTCTCCCTGATAATCCTGAGCCACAAAGTATCTCCCGCAGTGTTATTGATTTCGTATCTTGTGTCTTCAAAACTGAATACTATTACTTTATTACTGTCCTCATTTACAGAGCTGTATAATTTTACAAACATCGTTTCATCCCCTCGCATGATTCTAAGCCCTGCTTCGTCATTCGTCTCCTGCGGATCGAAATCAAGACGTGTTATGAGCGAGTAATTATGTTCCCCGTCATTTTTTATAACCGTATTTGCTTTTGTACTGCTCTTGGATGATAAACGTAGCCATCCAGGACGGTCGGTAAGGGAATGCGAGGCATCAGATGTATAGCCTAGAAATGACCATTCTGGATTCAACTCTTCGGAATCAAAAAAATCGGACTTCGGCACCATCCAGGGAAGACCACTGCTTGGCAAATCCGGTGCGGTAAAAGACCTATTTATAGGGTAATCGGCAGTGGGCTTTAAAGTAGAATCATAACGAACCTGGTTTAAAAGTCCCTGTCGTCCCTGTCCTATCCATTCCCCTTTTGCATACAAAGGGTGAACCACCCAATGGGTACTATCATCCAGCATCACAACGGGTGAGGTATGATTCGGTTCTGTAAAAAGAGCACCAGGTTTAAGAGGATCATCCTGATCGAAGAAATTACCCAGCATCTCCCATGATTCCTCACTAGCGGTAAGCGTGTCGCTTCTCATGACATATTGGGGCCCGCCTAAATGCCGGGCAAACGAGTAATAGTAATAACCTCCAAATTTCCACATTACCGGTCCTTCTGCCCAGCTATAGGGAAGTTCAGGCGCCGGATTTAACCAGTCCAGATTATAAACTACACCTGTAGGTTGCCCGTCATTTCCCAATTCTACAATACCATTATTGGGTTCACCGTTTTTGACAACCAGATACCATTTGCCGTCATCATCGATGAATATGGAATTGTCACGTCCTAATGTATAAGGAAGTTCCGGAGGATTATTCACTGTTACGGGGTCGCTCCAGGGTCCACTGGGATCAGGCGCCGTGACAAAACGCATCGAACTTCCCAGCCCAAAGAAATCCCAGTATTGACCGTTATAATAAACCATGTGCCCTCCCCAACATCCACCTCCGGGAGAATCACCGTAGCCTGACCACGATGCTCTTACAGGTTGGGCAATTGCTTCCCAATGAACCAAATCAATTGAATGAAAAATAACCGGTGTCACATTGAAGGATGAGCCTGTTGTATAAAAATCGTCGCCCACTTTTGTTAAAGTGCAGTCCGGGTGGTCTCCGGGAATAACAGTGTTCATATAAGTTTGAAACGACGGAGATTGTCCGTACCCGTAATTTCCCATTATGAAATAGCAACTTAAGAATATTAATAATCTTTTCATTTCTTTACCCTTATATTATTATGATATATCATTTTAGAAGTAATAATTTTTTCGTATCAGTAAAAGAGCCAGCTATTAATTTATAAAAATATACACCTGTCGACAAATTCGATGCATTCCACTCTACTTTATGGTATCCAGCTAATTTATTACCCTTCTCCAATACGGCTACCTCTTGCCCTAACGCATTGTATACCTTTAAATCTGCTTTCTCATCCTTGGGCAATTCATACTCTATAAACGTCACTGAAGTAAATGGATTAGGATAGTTCTGCTTCAATCGATACCTTCTCGGCATCTTTTCTGCTACTCCTGTCCATACAGAATCCTTAAACTTCCCTACCACAAACATCCCTAATTCACTTATCCCTCCACGCTTCGCAGTATAAGGCCTTGTCGTGAAATTGAACTCGTAATCTCCGCTACCTGCCTCTACTGTATCGGTTTCTCCTATCAAAAATATCCTGGCATTATCCTCTCTATCTCTCCTGAATAAACTGTTCTCATGCAATGAAGTCGGAGTCCATCCAAACTTCAAATCGTAATCTCCACTACCTGCTGCACTTCCTGCCATGTCCCATTTCAATTTAACACGCGGCTTTGTAGATTGACTCGTAGTGTCCATAACTGCTCCTACCGATATAGTATCAAAGTCTCCATTATTGGTTATCCACAAAGGACAATATGAAACCCTGTTTCCTCCACTGGCTCCTACAGGATATAATACCTCTGTAGAATTCTCCACCGGCAACAACAACTTTCCTCCTCCGTCTGTGTTTACAAATGCCGTAGTCACTGATGCCGTTGTTGCTGAATTCGCTGTCAACGTATTTGCTCCTAACACCAACTCACCTTCTAAATTCAAAATACCTCTTATCGACCTCGATGCGTGCAAATTTACTCCTGAAGTATTCGAAATTATTAAGTCCTTTGGACCCTCGACAGCCAAAAATTCTATCTCTCCTGTCGTCTGAGCACTATCAACGCCTGAATATTTCAACGCTCCATCCTCACCATAGCTCAATACCTCACTTCCTGATTGCAGCGATCCCCCCTTCATTTCCATCACCCCATTTACAACTACATCCTGTGACAATGTTAATCCCATACTGTTATCCAATGTCAGGTTATTTGCCGTATCCGGTAGCAAGCTACCAGTTACCTGCGCTACACTCCCATTATATGTGTAATTTGCTGCCTTGCTTAATATCTTTGTCCCCTCTGTCTGTATATTACCATCTATACCATCAGAATGAGCCATCTCTAATGTGGCACCAGAATCCAACATAAAGTGACCATTGCCCGTCAATTCACTCGTCCCAATATTCAACGTAGTCCCACTGTCTACCTCTATCGGTAAAGAGCCTATCGTATTACCTGACCCTATATTCAAATTCTGTGTTCCTGCCTTTTTAAATACAAATCCTGCTCCTGACGGCGTTGTCGTACCACTCTGTATATTTGCATTTGAAACAGAAAAATTACCATTGGTTAGATTCCATACCGTAGTACCCGTCCCTCCTTGTGTTCCTCCACTTATACTAAACTGACCTCCTGTTATGTCTATACTGCCGCCTTGATTTATAGTAACAGATGTTCCTCCTTCATTTGACATATGCGCAGCAACTATCCCCGATGTCTGATTTAAATCGCCATTAATATTTATAACTATTGGCGTACCTGCAGTTGGATTACATAATTGCCATACACCTGTTCCTGTATTCGGTATATTTATATTCCCTCCTATAGTATCTCCATTCCATCCCATACTCATATCCGATGTCTGCCCCGAACAATCCCACGTGAAGTGGTAAAAATTCTGTCCTAAACCTGATGGCAAGTTACTCGTAACGCTGCTGATTTCACAAATAGAGCCCTTTCCCCACCTCGACACCGGGATTGAACCGCCGTTTTGCCCATGCACATATCGACTGCTGTCTAAAAAATTTATTGTCGCAGATATCTCCTGTGTGATAGAACCAGAATTTAATAAGGTTCCATTGACTGCCAAATCCGTTCCAATTCCATCTTTAACCAACAATGCAATACCAGTATTAATTACCAAATAACCGTCAGACGAAATAATTGCTTGATCTATCGAATCCGCTGTCGTTAAAGTCACCGTATCTCCACTAAGAATAGTTATTGCTCCATCGGATGGAGTCGGAATACCAGGGGCAGGATTAATCCATGCCGAACCGTCATATCGCTCCCAAGTATTAACATCATCCCAATCCCCTGATTCAAAAGACCGAAATTCGCCGACAGAGTAATAATAATCTGTGCCACCATCAAACGCCTCAACACTAAAATAATAATCTACTCCCGTATTAAGACTATGTATTGCGATGCTATCCACATCATAAACCATATAATTGTTATACAGTTTATCTGATGCTATACCATAGCGTATGACATAGCCATCTGCATCCGGGACTGATTCCCAGCGAACTACAGCGTCGCGTTCATCAGCACCACGCTGCACAGTAAAATCAGTAACTTCTGTAAAAACAGCTTGACTTGAATTTCCGAACACTCGAAGACCACGAACTGCAAAATTTCCTTCCCCGGGAGTAAATATATTTGTAAGTTTAATATAACGCGCCTGGACAGCTGAGGTCAGTTCAATAAAATCGTGAGGAACGTCCTGCATATTTAGACTTTTATCAACAAGTGTATCCCAGCTCTTGCCATCGTTAGATTCTTCAATGATGTACCTTTCATATAATGTAACATCACGCCCACGGACAAGTCCCGGGACAGTATTATGTTCCGCAAAATTTACCTGAATAGCTTCAATATCACATTCCTCACCCAAATCAATCAACAACCATTCACCGGGATCACCAGTCTGAGCAGACCAATAGGTACGAACTTCTTCATCGACCGCATTTTCGACACCATAACCATCTAAAGAGGAAGAAGCTGTGACATATTTTTTGTGAGATAATAAGAGCATACCGGCAAAATTGTCATTTATCGGATCGCTCTCTATCCCGGGAAGATATTGGGGGTAGTCACCAAAAACCGTATTACAGCGGATGTTACTATCAGCATCCACAGTAACCGGGAAAAGACCTAAACGACGTTCGAACATATGTTTAACTGAAATAGTCATCGTTCCAATCTGCCAGTAGTTACCGTCTTTATCTCTAAATGCGCAACCATGACCAGCCCCTGAGATAAAACCGTTCGGCTTAAACGAAAAAGGACTGTATGTCGCGTATTGAAAGGGACCTTTTGCTGAATCAGATGACACGTAGATACCATCCGCATACGTTTTGAACTCCGTTCCCGGGGCAGCATAATGAAGGTAGTATATATCATTTATTTTGTTCATCCACGCTCCCTCAATCCACGGCTGTTCATCTAACAAATTATCATCTCCCCGTCTTTCCCATCCATGTGATGAAGCCATTGAAAAAACCAAGCCTATTTGACTGCCTTTTTCCTGAAATGTTATGGGGTCGAGTTCAACCATACGAATATTCGCGCCGGTTGTTGTATTCGTACATCCATGGTACATATATAACCTTTCATCATCATCGAGGAAAAGAGCCGGATCGCTATACGATCCAATACTCGGACCTTCCACCCAAACACCCGATTTCGGGTCGGCAGTCTTGTAGGTCTGACTACCCCCTACATAATATACCGTATCCCCTATAACTAATGCAGTAGGTGCATAACCTTCGACGTTGACACCGGTCGGAACAATAAATGTCCAATCATGAAGATCCGGTGAAGTCCAATAGCCACCTGAGCGAGAAGCAAAAAGATAATAGTCATCTTCGAATAAGATTATAACTGGGTCAGCGGCTTCACGGGCATTAATGGCATCAGACATAAATCTATAATTTAGATTTAAGGGATTACAGAATGTTTGTTGTGATTTGGCCGGCAGTGTTGCCAAAAGTAAACCGCATAACAATTGAAAGTATAAAATCCTGGCTCTCGGCATTATTGGTTTTTGGATGTTATATTTAATATAACATAGAGAAGATATTAACATACTGAGACCGATTGTTAAAATTAATGCTATCATAAGGCTTCCTCCTTTAATTCATTTAAAAAATAAAAAGTTAAGATAAAAGACATTTATTGTTCCTCTATTATTAATTGTATAAAAATCATTGCCTCTTTTTGTTAAAGTGCAGTCCGGGTGGTCTCCGGGAATCACGGGGTTTATATAAGTTTGAAACGACGGAGATTGTCCGTATCCGTAATTTCCCATTATGAAATAGTAACTCAGCAATACTAATAATTTTTTCATTTCTTTTACCTTTTCATAATTTAAGCATAAACAAAAAATACTTCTCTACTTTTTACTGTATAACTCTTTAAATATTACCCTTAATTACTTTCGATGTTTAGTTATTATATAATTTTTTAAAATATCGTCAATAGGGTCTTTCCGTATTTTCGGGTACGCATATGGATGATTCCAGAATTACAAACCAAGAACTAAGGGTATCCTAAAATGTTCAATTTAAATGACTCCATAGATTTTATTTTGAACAGTAATTGTCAATGGTGAAAATTTTTGCCTACCAAAAAATTTTTGCCCTGAAGCGTTAGAAATAAAACATTGTAAGAGTTACAAAGTTTTTATTGTGGGATAACTTATTCACGATTATTTGTAAAATCAGAGGTGTTTCCGACGGGGAAAGATGTGGTCAATTCCCTAATACAGCGGAATTTGCCACTCGGCTTTCGGGTTCGCTCCTCTTGAAATGCTATCATTTCAAGAGACCATGCTCACTCACTCTCCGAAACGCTTTACCAGAAGGCAATCCCACTGATTCTTACCGGCGTAAAAAAATGGATGGTAAGCAATAGGCAAATTATATTGACATGTTGACAATTATAGAAATTTATATTATTACTTAGTTAGAGGGAACTGAAATAATAAAATGTAAGGAGATAAAAATGAATATAGTGAAACTAATAAATAACATTGTGGAAAATAATATGAACTTAATAAATAAATTCATCATCTGTATAATTTTACTTACTTCACAAATTGGTTTTAGCCAAGATAGGATTCCTCACCTTCAAAAAAGGGGAAACACAACCCAATTGATAGTTGAGGGCAAACCATATTTAATATTAGGCGGAGAATTAGGAAATTCATCTTTCACCAGTTTAGAGTATATGAAACCTATTTGGCCAAAACTAAAAGCAATGAATTTAAATACAGTCTTAGCACCCATTTACTGGGAACTGATTGAACCTGAAGAAGGTGTATTTGATTTTGAATTAGTTGACCAATTGGTTAAGGAAGCACGCAGGCAGGATTTAAAACTAGTTCTTTTGTGGTTTGGCTCCTGGAAAAATAGTATGTCCAGCCATGCTCCGTCCTGGGTAAAAAAAGACCAGAAAAGATTTCCAAGAGTAAAAGATGACAAAGGTAAAAGTCATGAGATATTAACTCCTTTTAGCGAAAATAATCTACAGGCAGATTTAAAGGCATATCAGGCGTTAATGAAACATATAAAAGAAATAGATGATAAAGAACATACCATAATAATGATACAACCTGAAAATGAAATTGGGATGCTGCCAACCGCTCGGGATTATCACCCGTTGGCAAATAAAAAATTCCAGGAAAATGTTCCTATAGAATTCATTAAGTATTTAAAAGAGAACAAGAAAAATTTAGTGCCTGAGTTTAATGAAAGATGGGCTGAAAACGGATATAAAGGATCGGGAACCTGGGAAGAAATTTTTGGAAAAAGCCCGCAAACCGATGAGATTTTTATGGCTTGGTATTACTCACAGTTTACCAATACTATTGTAGAGGCTGGTAAAGCCATTTATCCTTTACCGATGTTTGTAAATGCCGCACTAAATCGCCCTGGCTGGCTGCCCGGAAACTATCCAAGTGCCGGACCCCTTCCTCATTTAATGGATGTATGGAAATCGGGCGGACCATCCATAGATTTTCTATCCCCGGATTTCTATTTTCCTAATATTAAACACTGGTGTGATCTGTATACACGTCAAGGTAATCCTTTATTTATTCCCGAACATCGCTTTGACAATACCGTTGCCGCTAAAGCTGCTTATACCATTGGACACTATGAAAGTATCGGTTTCGCACCATTTTCTATCGAATCTGCAGATGACCCGGAAAATGAACCCCTGGGCAAAATGTATAATTTAATAACTCAATTGACACCAATAATTGCAGCTCATCATGGTCAGAATAAAATTGAAGGCGTATTACTTGATAAAGAAAACCAGGAAACTATTTTAAACCTGGGAAATTATGAATTCACAATACGACATAGTTATACTCTGGGCTATGAATCAGGCAGCACGAATGATACCTGGGAAACAACGGGTGCCATCTTTATTCAAACCGGTGAAAACGAATTTTATCTTGCGGGGTCCGGAGTTGTAATCACATTCAAAAATATAAAGAATCCGGTTTTAAATGTTGGTATATTGAAGGCCGAGGAAGGAAGATTTGAAAACAACAAATGGAAAGTAATCAGGCATCTGAATGGAGACCAAATACATCAAGGAAGGCATGTGCGTATTTTATTGGCAGATGGTTTTTTAATTCAAAGATTTGAACTGTATAATTATGAATGATTTTCAATACAAGGATATTAGCAGATTGAGCACAAATCATTTAGATATGACACGGTTTGGCTTTAGTTATCATTCGCTCAAAACCAGGAGGATCCGGGCTAATAACAGTAAAAGCAAAATCACCAAGCTTAAAGGAATCCCGAATAGTTATTAAAAGTAAATAATTTAAGAATAGAATAACCAAACATGTTGGCTTGTATTATTAAGCAAGATGAAAACCTGTCTTGCTAAAATGATGAATAGCACCTATAATTAATAAGGAGAGTATGATGAAAAATAAAAAACAAATTTTTACTAACAAGATTATTAATGAGCTATTTCTTATTCTTGTGCTTTCACTTATATTTGCTACAAATGTCTATGCGCAGAATGCAGCTGTAATAGACCTGGATAGTACTCACCAGGTAATTAGGGGATTCGGCGCCGCAAACATCCTACAATGGCGGCGTGATATGACAGCATCAGAAATTGAAACTGCTTTTGGAACAGAAGAAGGTCAGCTTGGATTTACGATTCTGCGACTAATGGTAGAACCTGACAAAAATCGTTGGAACTTGTACATACCCACGGCAAAAAAAGCTCATGATAGGGGCGTAAAAATCATTGCTGCGCCCTGGAATGCCCCAGCTGGAATGACCGAAACGGTAGGTGATGCATTAAGGATTCGTTATGATATGTATGACGAATACGCCGAGCACCTAGATTCTTTTAATACTTTTATGACCAATAATGATGTACCTTTGTATGCTATATCTGTTCAAAACGAACCAGATTGGAATGGAGGTTGGACTCAATGGACGTCTGCGGAAATGCTTACGTTTATGAAGGAAAACGCTTCGGAAATCGGAACACGGGTGATGGCTCCGGAATCGTTTCAGTTCAGGCGCTCAATGTCTGACCCGATACTAAATGATGCCGAGGCTTGTGCAAATTTAGATATTGTTGCCGGGCATATATATGGAGGCGGACGTGCCCCTTATCCTCTTGCCGAGGAAAAAGGAAAAGAAGTTTGGATGACTGAATATTTGATAAATAGCGGCAGCCCACCAGCCGATCTTGATATTGACACAGGTTGGACTGGCGCTATGCAGACTGCCGAAAATATCAGCGATTGTATGAATGCAAATATGAACACGTATGTATGGTGGTACATAGTCAGGTATTATGGCCCTATTGCTGATGGGACTTATGCCGACAAAGGAGAAGTTACAAAAAAGGGTTACGTTATGTCACAGTTCTCTAGATTTATACGTCCGGGATATTTGAGAGTCCAGTGCGATGATAACCCGCAGAGCGATGTTTATGCTTCTGCTTACAAAGATACTACATCCTCGAGGGTTGTTATTGTTGCAATAAACACTGCATCGTTTGCTAAAAATCAGATATTTGCTTTTCAGAACGGTGAAGTTGAGATAGTTAGACCTTATGTTACTTCAGAAACAAAGAACTGTAATAGGGAAGACTATATATTAGTAACAAACGACAGTTTAAACGTTACTCTCGATGCGGGAAGTATAACGACTTTTGTGTCCTATGATCTCGAAATAGTAAAATTCGAGGATCCAGCATCATTCAGGCTTTATCAAAACTATCCAAATCCGGTTAATCAATCGACGAGCATCAATTTTGAAGTTCCTGAAGAATCATTTGTTTCTCTGGTAGTTAATAATCTTCTCGGTCAAGAAGTAGCAGTAATTACAGAAAAAGAGTTCTCTGCCGGGTTGCATTCCGTGACATTCGATGCTTCGAATTTAGCAAATGGAATCTATTTCTATACACTAAGAGCAGGGGGTTTCATAGATACCAAAAAAATGTTTATTATGAGATAAGGACTTTTTTAAAAGTAAAATGAAAATATTTCCCAAAGCAATTTTAGTAATTTTGGTTCTATCTTCCTGTACATCGATCAATTCACATACACTCAAAATGCAAAGCGATAATGGCGATGGTACTTATACGAATCCCGTGATTGCTGCGGATTTTCCTGATCCGGATGTCATTCTTGTAGACGATGTCTATTACTTCGTGTCGACGAGTATGTTTGTTTTTCCAGGTGTAACAATTCTAAAATCCTATGACCTTGCAAACTGGGAGTTTTGCTCTAATGCTGTACCACGTTTTGATTTCAGCCCCTGCTACGATCTGGATGGCTGCAGCCGATACGGCCATGGCCAATGGGCAACCAGCTTAAAGTATCATAACGGAAAATTTTATTTATTATTTATCACACTCGATGAAGGTGGATTTGTATGTACAGCAGACAAAGCTGAAGGTCCCTGGGAAATCAAGCATCTGCCCAGAGGATTCTATGATCCCGGTTTGTTCTTTGATGATGATGGCAAAATATATGTTGCGCATGGCTATTGCGAGATCAGTATCACCGAAATAGATTCGAATCTCAAAGCGAAAGGTGAAGACGTTCTGGTTTATACCGGTGATATTAGGAAAGGACTCGAAGGTGCTCATGTATATAAAATTAATGATTATTATTATCTATATTGCACGTATGGAGGTTTGGACGGATTCCAGGTAGCCCTTCGTTCTAAAAATATATACGGACCATATGAACAAAAAGTAGTGATTAGAGATACGACAAAAGGTCCGAATTACGGAATACATCAGGGTGCACTTATACAAACGCAAACCGGAGAATGGTGGACCATGCTCATGGTTGATAGTGGCCCATTCGGACGTTTTCCCTCATTACAACCCGTTACCTGGCAGGACGACTGGCCAATGATCGGAGTGAACGGAAGAGCAGTTGTGACATACAAAAAACCGGATGTAGGAAAAGAATACCCGATAAAAACTTTCCAGACTTCTGATGAATTTGATGATACAAAGTTGGGTATGCAATGGGGCTGGAATCATAACATGGAACCATCAAAATGGTCACTGGTGAAAAATCCAGGACACTTGCGAATAGAAACAGTCAAGGTTGTAGAAAATTTACCCGATGCCCGTAATACTCTTACCCAAAGAATGTTTGCATATTATTCTGATTCCGTGGCGACTGTTGCCACCACAAAAATGGATTTTAGCAATATGAAAGAAGGTGATATTGCAGGTTTGGCTATTTTTCAGGATCCCTATGCATACATTGGAATAAAGAAGATAAACGGACAGAATTACCTCATAATGGTCAACAATGGACAGATCGTTGATTCAGTAGCCCTAGACGCTAAAGTAATCTATCTTCGGGCTGATCCTTTTTATGGTTCCGGTGCTGCCATGTATTATGGTGGAGAGACGGTTCCAGGCACCGGCACTGTTTCGTTCTCGTATAGCTTAGATAATAAATCATTTAAAAAGATTGGGAGCCAGATGCAAATGCAGTTTAAACTTACTGTTTTTACAGGGAACAAATTTTGTCTTTTCAATTACGCCACAAAAGAACCTGGCGGTTATGTCGATTTTGACTGGTTTCGAGTGAAATCCGTTGTAAAAAATAATATATCACAACAATACTAGGACGAAAAATCTTTTAAGTTTTCTAAAACAATTTTTGTTTTTTTAATTTAGTGTGGTAGGGGGAACTAATACCTAATACCCGGGACCTAGGACCTGAAGGTATCTTTTTGAATTGAAAGTTTTATCCCCTCTAAGAAGTTAATTGCCTAAAAATTAAAATTTTATACTTGACATTTATTTCTTATTCCAATATAGTAGATTAGGAAACGAAAAAGGATGGTATAAGAAATGAAAAATACAATTTTAAAAAAAGCGTACTCGATAAACAAAAAAAACTTTAGTAATCTATTGGTTTTCAATAATATTTTTATTTTGAGTTTCTTTCTTTTTGCTTTTCAAGTTTTGGCTGGAGATTCTTATATCTCCACAGAAAACGGCCAAGGCTTGTTTCCGCTTGTTTCTGATGGCCAATCTGCGCCACTTTGTGTGAGTTCTCAGGATTATCCAGGCGTATTAAAGGTTGCCAAGCATTTGCAGGCGGACATCAAGCGCGTAACAGGTGTCGAGCCAAAAATAATTACGGACAAACCAATTGGAAATACTATAGTAATTATAGGCACAATAGGAAAAACCCCGGTTATTGACAAGCTAATTGAAGAAAAGAAAATTAATGCTGATAAAGTAGCTGGTTGCTGGGATACCTACGCGCTTCAAACCGTTGAAAACCCTTTGCCAGATGTTGATCAGGCCCTGGTGATTTTTGGCAGTAATAAGCGTGGTACTATTTACGGTATGTACGATCTTTCATCCCATATCGGCGTCTCACCCTGGTACTGGTGGGCGGATGTGCCGGTTAAAAAAAGTAAAGAACTTTACGTCAAGCCCGGATTTTACAGTACAGGCGAGCCGAAAATTAAATATCGCGGTATTTTTATTAACGACGAGTCTCCCGCGTTAAGGAATTGGGCAAAGGAAAAATTCGGTGGCTTCAACCACAAGTTCTATGAAAAAGTATTCGAGCTGATTTTACGTAACAAAGGAAATTATTTATGGCCGGCAATGTGGATTCCCACTGCCTTTTCTGATGATGATCCGGAAAATCCGCGTCTCGCAGATGAGTTTGGTGTTATCATGTCAACGAGTCATCACGAACCCATGATGCGCGCACACGATGAATGGTATCGTTTTAACGGTGGGCAGTGGAACTATGAAACGAATAAAGAAAAACTGCGTGAATTTTGGCGCGGTGGTTTTGAGCGTATGGGAAACTATGAAAGCGTGGTTACCATGGGTATGCGCGGTGATGGGGACGAGGCCCTGTCCGAAGAGACAGCAATAAATCTGCTGAAAACAATCATCGCCGATCAGCGCAAAATCATTGCCGATGTCACCGGAAAACCTGCCGAAGAAACGCCGCAGGTGTGGGCTATCTACAAAGAAGTACAGGATTACTATGATAAAGGCATGCGAGTCGATGATGATATTTTGATTCTATTCAGTGATGACAACTGGGGCAATATACGCTACCTGCCGAAAAAAAATGATTCGCAACGCAAGGGAGGCTTCGGCATCTACTATCACTTTGATTTTGTTGGCGGTCCTATATCTTACAGATGGCTCAACGTCATCCAGATCGAACGTGTTTGGGAGCAAATGAATCTTACTTACCAGTGGGGCGTGCGGGATCTTTGGATTGTCAATGTCGGCGACATCAAACCGATGGAACTGCCTATCAGCTTTTTCTTTGATTTTGCCTGGAATCCCGAAGCCATCGATGCCGATGATTTGCCGGACTACTATGTCAGTTGGGCAAAACAGCAGTTTGGTGATCAATATGCTGTGGAAATTGCCGGGATTCTATCGCTCTATACAAAATACAACGCCCGCCGTACGCAGGAAATGCTTGAGCCGGAAACTTATAGCCTTGAGAACTATCGTGAAGCTGAAACAGTAGTTAGCGACTACAAACAGCTGTTTGAAAAAGCCAAGAGCGTCTATGACAAGCTGCCGAAAAGTCATAAATCAGCATTTTATCAGCTGGTACTTTCCCCGGTTGAAATGTGTAGTAATATAAATGAGATGTATGTTGCTGCTGGTAAAAACAAATATTATGGTGAACGCGGCGGTGCATCGGCAAATTACTACGCGGAAAAAGTGAAAGAGCTGTTTTTTAAGGATGCCGAACTCGCCCGCTACTATCATGAAAAATTCGAAGGTGGTAAATGGAACCACATGATGTCCCAGACACATATTGGGTACACTTACTGGAACCATCCACCGATGAACAAGATGCCCGCTGTATCTTATGTTCACACAGGAAAACCTGCTGAACTTGGTTATCTGATCGAATACGGTAAAAGGCCGAGATGGGGGTGGTTAGATGTTGAAGGAGACTGGGCTTTCAATAACGAAATGCCTCCGTTCGATCCTATCAACAACCAGAATTACTATGTGGAGATCCTCAATAGAGGTGATGAAAAGTTAAGCTACACCATAAAGGCTAAAGATAATTGGATAAAACTTTCATCGGAACGAGGAACAATTCAATTCGATGAAAAGATTTATGTCAGTATCGATTGGAAAAAGGCACCGAAAGGACGTGCCACTGGTGAAATCATTATTTCCGGTGAAGGTAAAGAGTATGTTGTGAGAGTACCTATTCGCAATGATTTACCGGAAGCCTATGGTTTTGTAGAGAACAACGGTGTCGTTTCCATGGAAGCAGTCCGTTTTACCAATGCGGTTAACTCCAAAGATATCAGTTGGACAGTAATTCCCAATCTGGGGCGTACGAATTCGTCGGTAACGGTGGAACCCGCTAACGCTGATCGCAGGAAGCCGGGTGAAAACACCCCTCGCCTTGAGTATGTATTTACTATTTTTAACGAAGCTGAACTAAAGGTAGATACTTACCTTTCGCCAACACTGAATTATCAAAAAAATGAAGGCCTGAAGTATGCCATTGCCATCGACGATGAGGAACCGCAAATCATAAACATGCACGAAGGTGAAACCACACCCGACTGGGAGTATCCGGATTGGTGGAATAATTCTGTTACAGACCACATTAAGAAAAAACGATCCGTTCATAGTATAGGTAAACCAGGCAAGCATACCCTGAAAGTTTGGATGGTTGATCCGGGAGTTGTTTTCCAAAAATTCGTGATTGATGCCGGCGGATTAAAGCCGAGTTATCTGGGACCGCCGGAGAGTGTTTATTTAGAGACCGCAAGCGGTGAGTGATAGTTGAGTTGTCGAATAGTTAGGTAGGGCTTAGTTTTTGGGTTTTAGGTTTTAGTTAAAAAGATCCGCGCGTATTTGTGTTAATCTGTGGTTTTTCTCTTTGGTTCGTTGGATTGTGGGGTCGTTGGTTCGGGGTTTTTTAAACGACCTAACCGCCTAACGTTCTAACCTTCGTGGGCTTTGTGGGTAAAAAGAGGGCGGAAACTAATTTACTAATTTACTATTTCACTATTAACCAAAAACGAAGTTTTTGTCAGTATTGCCTATTTTTCAAAACAAAGTTCGAACCGGTTTTTTCCAGATACCTAAATATTTATTAAGAAGCGTTGTCTAATTTATTTAAGAAGTCAAATAGTAATGGAGATTTATCTTTTGTATTTTTTAAAATTCTTTTTTGCCATTTTTTTGGTAGGGATTTAAAAACCTGTTTTAATTTCCTTCTCTGGATTGTTTTTTTTAACAAAAACTCGCCAATTTCTTTTGCGGCTTTTAGGTCTCTAATCCTTTTTTCTTCTTTTTTTCGTCTTTCAAATACGATAAATTTATGAAGAATATAAGCTGCCGGTTCGGGTAGTATGACTTTTATTCCTTCGGATTTGACCTTAATTGTTTGAGATTGCAAAAGATTTAAGTAACGTAGCCCCTGCGCATTTACGTGAAGTTTAGATATTTCGTAAGGGTGATCACCCTTTCCTCTTCCAAGTTCAGGAGTTAAAAATTCCAATTCAAGTTCCGGGTGAACGTATTTTATATACCCGGAAGGGTAACTCTGGACGGGTCTAAAATCTAATGTTTTGAGTATTTTTGGGATATCAGTTTCTTTTTTTATTATGGGAGGATTTGGTATTAAAAAATCTATATCGAGTGTTCTTACTGCTGGGATTTCAGGGGAATTATCAAAATAGATTCTATAGAAATAGTGACACCAGCTTCCCACTAAAATTATTTCATTCAAAACTCCGGCTTTTTGCAAAGCTTTTAGAGTATCTATAAATAAATTACTTTTTGCTTCCATTTATCATTTTTTCTAAATTTTTGATGTTTTTTTTAACCTGTCTCTTAAGTTTCACTAATTTTCTTCTTTCTGCTATTTTTTTCTCCATATTATCTAACTCTCCCTTTTTTAACTTTCCCACGTACGTGAAAACCCCCTTTTTGCCCTTCCGATAATTGAGATAATGGTAGATATTACCCTTAATGTTTTTTTTTATTAAGCTTCCTCTGGGTAGTTCTGCTATTTTTTTCTCATAGCTTTTTTCAAGTTTTTTCAGACGCTCCAATTCTTCTTTTAATACTCCATTTAAAATTTCCAATGTTACTCCCTTTAATTACCAGACAAGTTTAATTTTTATGTATTTTGTCTGGTAAAGTAATTTGTGAGCTCTTCTTCTAGTTACCAGACAACTCTGTTAATATTATAAATTGTCTGGTAACATTTGTCAAGTTCTAATATGTAAAGGGAAGAATTAGACGTAGATTCTTTGCTTCGGTGTTGAATGGTAGAATGGTTGAATTGTTGATTAGGAAAAAATAAAAAAAATGCTTTGTGTCTTAGTGCCTTTGTGTGAGATTAATTTGGGTTCGTTAGGTTGGGTTTTTACTATTTAACGAATTTACTATTTCACCATTTAACTAAAAACGAAGTTTTTGTTAGTATTGCCTATTTTTTCTGGGCGAAGTCGCCGCCAAAGCGTGCGTTTTTCTAAAGAAAAATCGAACCGGTTTTTTTGTCTTTTTCTTAAGAAAACACCCTTGATTTTAGATATTTTTTTGTTATGCTTAAATATATGGAGGAAAAAATGAAACCACATTATCTATTACTTGCTATTCTTGGAGTTCTGTCCACAGGCAATTTGTTGGCACAAAGCGAAAAAACGGATAATCTTAATTCTCATGAACGGATTATCAGCCTTGACTTTAATAAGACAAAGGGCGCCTTCAATACCATGTTCAAGGAATGCATTGGTGCAGGGCGGGCCAATGAAGGATTAAGGGCAGACTGGCAGCAGCAATTGGCCATGGTGAAAAATGAATGCGATTTTAAATATATCCGGATGCATGGATTACTGTGTGATGATATGGGTGTTTACAAAGAAGACAAAGAAGGAAATCCATTATACAATTATATGTATATCGATGTATTGTTCGATTTTATTCAAAGCATTGATATGAAACCTTTCATTGAATTGGGTTTTATGCCTTCGGACTTGGCAAGTGGCGAAACAACTATTTTCTGGTGGAAAGGTAATGTAACACCTCCCAAGGATTACGAAAAATGGGAAGAGTTGGTTCGAAACCTTACGCAACATTGGACAGAACGTTATGGTGTTGAAGAAGTAAAAACCTGGTATTTTGAAGTATGGAACGAACCCAATTTAACACCCTGGTTCTGGACAGGCACACAAGAAGAATATTTTAAATTATATGCATCATCAGTAAAGGCGATTAAGAGTGTCAATTCATCCTATCGTGTGGGTGGTCCTGCAACTGCCGGAGCTGCATGGGAACCAGAGATGATCGAGTATTGTGAGAAAAACAATGTCCCGATCGATTTCATCAGCACCCATTCGTATGGCGTGAGACAAGGCTTTCTTGATGAGCATGGTAATACAGGCACTGTTCTTGATAAAAATCCGATGACTATCAGTTATGATGTATTGCAGTCCCATAAAGAAATTACCGAATCCAAAATGCCGCATTTAGAGTTGCATTATACCGAATGGAGTTCGTCTTATACGCCTTCCGATCCTATTCATGATAGTTACCATGAAGCTGCTTTTATTCTGCAAAAATTAAAACAGATTGGTAATGCGGCAAACTCTATGTCATACTGGGTATTCACCGATATTTTTGAGGAAGCCGGACCAAGATTCACTCCGTTTCATGGGGGATTTGGCTTGCTAAATATTCACGGCGTTAAGAAATCCGCTTATTTTACCTATTCATTTTTAAACAATCTTGGTGAAACAGAATTGCTGAATCCAGACAGTGCATCGTGGGCATGTAAAAATGCGAATGGGGATATACAGGTATTATTCTGGGATTTCACCTACACCCTTCCTGATTCAGTCAACAATCAGGATTATTATATTCTCGATCTGCCTGCCAATCCCAAGGGTACCGTAAAAGTAAAAATATCCGGTGTTCCCAAAGGGGAATACCGACTTGAAATTTATCAAGTTGGTTACAAAGTAAATGATTCTCATACAACGTATGTCGCATTAAACAGACCAGATCAACTTACCAGACAGCAGGTTGATTATATCAAGTTACAGAATGATGGATCGCCTGTTTCAGAAGAATATATTCGGATCAATTCGTCCAAAGTATTTTCAAAAGAATTAAGAATCCGTGAGAATGATGTTTTTTTGTTAAACTTTATTAAGTTATAATATCGTAATGTTTGTTGTAAAGAGAAGAATATAGAAAATAGAGTCATTGGTCATCGGTCACTAGTCACCAGTCGATAAAAAAGTAAAAACTACAATTCTTACATTTGAATGTTCTTAGAGTTTTTTACTATTTAACGAATTTACTATTTCACCATTTAACTAAAAACGAAGTTTTTGTTAGTATTGCCTATTTTTTCTGGGCGAAGTCGCCGCCAAAGCGTGCGTTTTTCTAAAGAAAAATCGAACCGGTTTTTAGTTTTTTAACAATTCCTGTTTCAAATTTTTCTTTATTTAATAAGTATAGATTTCTTTATATCTGTAAAATCATCTGTTTGCATTGTATAATAATAGACACCACTTGATAAATCTCTTCCATCGAATTCGATTTCGTATATTCCGGGTGCTTTATATTCTTTTAACAAGGTCATAATCTCTTGTCCAATTATATTAAAAACTTTTATAACAACTAAATTGGGTTTTATGATTGAATATTTAACTGTTGTTGTTGGATTGAACGGATTAGGATAGTTTTGGCCAAGGAAAAATTTTATCGGACTTGAAGGCAAATCGAGGATTCCCGCAACCGAATCTACTTTACTTGTGTCAATAACAGCTTCCAGGATTTTGGGATGCACTACTTCACCAGTACTCCGATTGAAAATTCCCGATGCGTGATCCCCTGTGAAACCTGAGTCCCAGTAATATGGAACTAAATTATGCCTCTCAATTGACCGTGTTATATACTGCATATAGTATACGCGGTACCTTTCATATTCTGCATTGAGTTCCGAGCTCCCAAGATTTGTTCGATTCATCGCACCGTATTCTCCTAAAATTACGCCAAATCCATTATCCACAAAATTGACTTTCATTTTTTGGAATTGACCATCGGCATACGACTCGTTTGCCCATGTTTCGGTCTTTGAAGCATCCGTCGCATACATTCCCCATTGGGTTATTTGATCGTTAGTATTTAATGTGAAATTATAGGGATCGTAGTAGTGAGCTTCAACCATTAGCCTGTTTGGTATGACATCGACAGGTGCAGAAAAGTAATCTACGGTTAAATTAATATCCGTCCGATAACCTTGTACAACCAGGTAACGATAATAATTGCGTCCTCCTGTTGAGCGTACCGTATTTACGAAGATTTGGTTGAAACCATTCTGCACCCTAGAGTTTTCTTCTGTAGGTGGTCCCCAATCGTCGGGAACATGGATTTCGTTTGTGCCGGCAAAAAGAAGATGATCATCGTAATCCCGAAAGTGAATTGCGATTTGCTTCCACATGGCAGCCAGGCGACGATTAACATAGGCAGAATCTTCATATGTCGGCACCTGCCAGCCGCCATCCCAATGTTCATTAATAATAACGTACATGCTGTCATTTATTGCATAGTTTACAACTTGTTCCACTCGATTCAACCATGTTGTATCTATCGCATAGATTGAAGTGTCAGTAAACTTACTCCATGCAACGGGTATGCGTATTGAATTGAATCCAGCCGCTCTTACGGAATCAATAAGCCTTTGTGCGGTCAAAGGATTACCCCATGATGTTTCATTAGGCAATGCCTCCAGAGAGTTGCCAAGATTCCAACCCGGAATCATTTTACGAGCTAATTCGACCGAGGTTAATGTACCCATTCCTGTTGTATCCTGCGCTATGCTATCGGCTAATGCTTCCAATTTCTGATTTATCAAAGCAACATTATTTTCTTGGCTCTGTCCTGGTCCACCGGGGAATGCAGCAATTTGGACAGTAGTTACCATTGAGATAAATCCAATGATAAACCTAATGTTCTTCATTATAAACTCCTTTTATCACCTAACATAGTTTATATATCCTACATTTAAATTATAAAGAAAATACAATTTCTGTCAATATAAAATTTTAGGACTTTTCTTTTTGAATTGAAAGTTTTATCCCCTCGTTTTTTTATGTTTTGTGTGAGGTTGGGATTCTAACTTCTGGCTTCTGACTCCTGGATTCTTTTTAAATCATTTCACAATTCAAGGTTTGACCCTACGCATGCACAATTCAAGGTTTGACCCTACGCATGTTGACCCTACGCATGCTTATTATTTTTTTAAAATACAAAAGCAATTCCGAATATATTATAAAAATCGGAGCCTTTCTCAAGCTCCATGTATTTAATTCGATATGATATGCCACATTGACGAGTAAAAAAGAGATTTATCATGGCTGTTGCGGTAGAATAATAAACTTTGGTGTCAAATGTACCGTTATATTTAACTTCAAGGTCTAACATATGGAAAAGATTGGCGTTGAAATTTACCCCGGCCATACCTAATAAGTCATCGTTATCAATATTCTCTTTTGTCGTTATTGCAGGAGCGGGTCCAGGCGGATCCATGATCATAGTTAAGTCTCCTTTTACTCCTGCATATTCAGCTCCCATCCAGGGTAAAATGGATATGTTGAACTTGCCGTAATTAAATTGAAAACGATACCCGAACCGAACATACGGTATAAATAGGTTATTGAGGAGTTCAAAATTTTTCAGAGGAGTTATACTACTATCTGCATCCATAGCTATCTGAAGATATTCGATACCAGTGCCGATTACGAATTTGCCACGTTCTCCGGAAAGGAAATAATAATCAAAAATAAAATGGCTTCCCCATAAGGTACTGTAATTGATATCGGATGACTGGTATACAAAAGCGTTCCATTGATAGCTATCAGGATTAACCCATTGGAAAAAAACACCCTTGAGAAAAGAATTATCTTTCAAATCGAGATTTCTTTCATCATTCTTATAAACATCAGTAATCGGCCCTATATATGGGCATACAATTCTGATGTCTTTGGCAAAGGCTGAAAAAGCAAAAACAAGAATCAAGATAATTCTAAGCATTGATAAACGATTATTTCTCATGGCAATTCCTTTTAATATGGTTTATATTTTTATTGGTTCTATTATAAAACCTAACATAGTTTATACATCCTAATGAATAAGGTAAGCATCTTCCCGTAACTTCCATATTGGCATTATAATAGGAATCCTATCTCTGTCAATGTAAAAATTTTTGTGCCAGCAATACAGGTTTGAATCTTTTTTGAAAAATCCTTTAAGTTTTCTAAAACAATTTTTGTTTTTTTAATTTAGTGGGGTAGGGGGGAACTAGTACCTAGTACCCAGGACCTAAAGATATCTTTTTGAATTGAAAGTTTTATCCCCTCGTTTTAAGCTTTTGGGGTAGTGGAGCAATTCATAATTCAAAATTAAGAATTCAGAATTGATGGTTCTCCTTTTTCTTGTTTTCGAGATTTTAGGATAATGAGTTTCTTGGTTTTTATAATGTCACAATGCCTGCCCAATGGAATGAGAATCTATTTCATATTAGGTCAAGCACCGTCCCCCATTTACATAACAAGGAGTGTATAATTGACAAGGCGATTTTTCAGGATATATTAATCAAAAGATGTAATTTTTTCATAGGTGACCCCTTTAACCGCAGCATGGCTCAAATAATTCATCATTTTATCTCTTCAAAAACCATTTTGTCAAGGTTAAGGTAATCACCGTCAATAACCAGTTTCAGTAAATGCTGACCGGCATTAAGTTCTACTTTTCTTTTTACTACTTCCCAGTTTTGAAATCCTACAGTATTTGGGATTGACATAATCCCTGTTTTATCTGCGCCATCACATTCGAGATGCAGCTTTCCACTATCGAAAGAGGAGGCAATACAGAATGAAATCTGGTACGTTGCAGATTTACTAACAGTAACTGTATATGCCATCCAATCTCCGGTATGGGTCCAACCGACATTGTAACCACCTGCAGCACATTTTTCGATATCCACACCTTCTTTGAGCCGATATTGCCCGCCTTCATTAATATCGTCTCTATCATAGTAAGCATCGCCCGGGCAGCCAATATCGAAGTCTTCGGCTTCAATGGTTCCCGGAATAACATGCGGTTTGAAAGCTTCCTGCTTCATTTCGCAAACCTCCATGAGTTTCCAACCAAAAGAACCATTTTCCGAATTGAGTAATCCTGCTTTGCTCCCTTCAAAAAGGGGAATGTTTACAGATAAAATCATATTTGGGAATTGTTTATTTGTAATTTTGAATAACCCATTGTGTGCGTCTTCGATTTTCCAGAATTGGTTGTCTTTCCCGCTAAAATTTGAAATTACTAGGTCGTGATTGGAAATACTACACTCGAATACCTTTTTACCGTCTTCACGGTTCCGAATTTTATAAATGCCTTTACCTGCAGGTTCTAACTTCCATTGGTTCGTAGTGACTTTTCTTTTACCAGTTAGCGTCAAAGCTGAATCAAGCACCAGATTGCTTGTGTTGTCACCCGGAACGAGGTGATAATGTGGCGTGCAATTGAGGTCTGCATACATGTCGAGTGTCGGAATTTTTCCATCGAAGCTAAGTTTTAGAACGTATGCCAGCTCTTCGAAAGAGTGTTCGGGCAAACTAACGATTAATCCTTCTGTGTCCTGCTTGAAAGCTAATGGCAGGTATTTTGCGGCTTCGCCATTGATAAGTTCAACTGATTTCAGGTTTTTGAGATCAGTTCTGTCAGAAGCTAATGAGGTAAGCTTTATTTCTTTCTGGTCTTTTTCCCATCCGAGCAAAATTGCATACAGAGTCGTGTTATCTTTCGACCTGGTAAAGCGAACATCCTTGGCTGTTCCTGCGGTTGGAGCCATCTGGGTTCCATGCGCAGCTCCCATTTTTGTAGGGCCCTCTCCGTATTTTTCCCATGCGCGCGTTGAATACACCGCTTCACCATATTTTTTGAGCCATGCACCCATGGTTAACAAAACGTCCTTTTGTTCCTGAGGTATTGTACCATCTGCTTTTGGAGAAATATTGAGAAGCATATTCCCATTTTTACTTATTCTGTCTATAAAAGAATGGAGTATCTGTTTTTTTGAATAATATCCGATTCCTTCGGTGTAGCACCAACTTGATGAACTGATGGCATCATCGGTAAGCCAATAATTGTCGGTAATATCAGGCGGACCTCCACGTTCATAGTCCAGTACTGCGCATTTTTTATTCAGACCATCTTTAAATGTAGCTACTACTTCTTTGTTCCATCCGGCTGCTTTGTTGTAGTAGTAAGACAAAAACTCAAGAAGAACGGATTGTGAAATAATATGCAAATTGAAATCTTGATAAATGATATCGGGTTTATAGTTGTCGATAATTTCCTTGTGCTTACTCAACCAGAAGGCTTCGTTTTTTTCTTTTCCCTGCTGCCCGTAAAGCATTTGAAGTTTTGGGTCGTTTGTTTTAGGCACAGCATCATAATAACCGGTGATGTTGTATGCATGATGCATAGAGAGAATTATTCTCATATTTTTTTTGCGGATAGCGTCCGTTAACAAACCTACCAAATCAAGTTTTGGTCCTGTATCTTTTGCGTTCCAGGGATTGACCTTGCTTGCCCACATTGAAAAGCCATCGTGGTGCTCAGCCACCGGGCCGGCAAATTTAGCTCCCGCATCGGCAAAGAGCTGTGCCCATTCTTCGGGATCGAATTTACCGCCTTCTGATATGAGTTTCGGTGCAAACTGTACAAAATTGCCTTGCTTGTCCTTTGCTCCTGTGATGAAGTTGTTATATGGCCATTGAGATGGATCGCCATAGATCTCTACATGGTGCTTGTTTTCTGGGGATCCTTTGACATACATGTTGCGAGGATACCATTCATTTGCAAATGCCGGGACAGTGTATACTCCCCAGTGGAAATATATACCAAACTTGGCGTCTTTGAACCACTCGGGGACAGGGTCCGACTTCTCCAACGATGCAAAGTTGGGCTGAAAATCTTGCTTTTGAGTCTGGGCTGAGGTTTTACCAATTATTCCAGCAATCTTCTCTGTTTCAATTGGTTCGTTACCCGGTTGGGTCGGTACTTGATAGTTTTCCTGAGCAACCAGACAAATCTGAAGTAAAAGAAATGCGATCACTAATATTTTGGTTTTCATAATTAAGAGTACCTCACTTTGTTTATTAAGTAATTTTGAAATATTTTTCATCTTATACATCCTCTTAAAATATTGTTTCTTTAATAAAATAAGGAGTTTTTCCATTTTAGTCAAGGTGGTAATTGGTATTTGAAAAATCTTTTAAGTTTTCTAAAACAATTTTTGTTTCAAACTTTTCTTTTTCTTCTTTTTGAATTGAAAGTTTAATCCCCTAATTATTTCTGTATCCTTTTCTTTTTTTCGTATCTATTTTTCCAGGTTTTAAACCATTCTGTAAGTTTTGCTCCACCATCTTTCGGGGGTTTAATTATATTATGCCAGACGAGGTAAGCATCTCCATTTTCTTCAATCATCAATAACCCGGACAGTCCTTTCGACCTATGCATTGCTTCAATGGTTTGTGATGGTGAATGTACGATCGGGGTTCCAACGTTCAGAGAAGTATTCACAACCAATTCAACTCCCAGATATTTTTTCATAGCTTTCAGGATAGCATAAGACAGAGGATCTGTTTCCTGTCTGCATATCTGTATACGACTTGTTCCGTCTTTATGCACAACAGCAGGAATCAATTTATAACTTTCCTTTTTTGCCTGAACTGTAAGAACCATGTAATTGTATGCGTTATAATTATCATCGGATGCCCCTTCGGATAGATGGAAGAAACGTTTGGCATATTCCAGTGTAACCATAGGTGCCAGAGGTCGGATCCTTTCTCTGTATTTAACCTGCGCATTGAGCAATTCAAGAGTTTTAGGGTTGCAAGGATTCGCCAGGATGGACCGATGACCCAATGCTCTGGGACCGGTTTCGCCCACACCCTGATACAAACCAATTATGCCGTTTTGTGAAATGATATAAGCTGCAAGATCAGCAATCTGTTTAAGTTTAGAGATTCGTTTTATATTGCCTAAATAAAAATACTTTGTATTCTCTGCTTTATCAATGGCTTTTTTAACACCACCGGGTTCCGGAGGATTACCACATATAAATGCATGTTTCATACGGGTTCCCGGCTTAACTCCATTTCGCATGGCGAATTGATAAGCTGCTCCCATGGCAGTCCCTGTGTCGCTGGGATTTGGAGGAACCCACAAATGCAGTCTTGTATTTTCTCTTTTGAGAGTTCTTTGATAAAAGTCCTCATTAAAATGATCCAACAATTTCATATTAGCTATACAGTTGAGTGCCGTTCCGCCACTTAAAATTAACTTACAACTGCCCGTGAGCCGGATTAGATAGTTCACCATATGGAACAGGGCATCTTCGTATACCATTTGGAGTGCTGCGGCTTTATCCACCCGTTCTTGTGTGATTTCTGCATGCTCAATATCATCAACATTAAGAACTATGTCAGGATTCCATATCTTATCCGGAGGAATGGGTTCTCCCAGGATTTTTTTTAGCCTTTTATTATAGGGCTTTCTCTGCCCAAACTGATGATAACTGATCATCGATCGGTTGACGTGAACCCAGCCTTCTTGTGAGAAATATAAGATTTGTCGCAAGCATTTATAATAAGGATTTGTTAACCGATTCATATCGCCCCATGCACTTGCACCCATGTATCTCCCTTCACTGCTTAGAGGTTCCCAGCCTCCTTGTGTGGAACTGATAACAGCATAAAGAAGTCCTTGCGAATCAATAATGCTCGGATAATTACGAACCAGTTCTAGATGATTGTTCTTTGCCACAAAATGGGATATGGCGCCGTCATCTCCGAAACCATCCATTACGATTATCATTGTTGGATTTTTACTTCCCGAAAAAGGAGACATCGCGTATGGGTAGTAAGCGTGATTATTATGGTGGCGCATACCGATGATTGGTATACTTTTATTTGTCCCAAAAAAATGCTTTAGCTGGGAGGGAGCTTTAAGTGCACCGATAAAATGCCAGAAATTCATATGAGGCGAAGCTTCCCGGCGGATTAAATATAAACTAATTGGGGCTTCTTCAATAGCGAGTCGAAGGACAGTTGAAATTCCCTTTACATAATCCCATGATCCGACAACAGCGAAAATGTCTTTTGGTGAAAGGTTGAGTTTATTCAAACTGTCAAAAACATCATTCAGGGAATTCGTGGGGAATTGACCATCGTTTTTTATACCGCTATATCTTTCTTCCTCATTATTGCATATTACATTAATTCCGTTTTTTGTTGATACTTCAACCAATGCGGCAGCCGAATTATGTCCACTGGGTCCTAATCCTAACAGATAAAGGGTTTCTCCCCCTTTAAGGCGTTTTTGCATTTCCTGTCCCCTTTTTGAAGCAAAGTGACTTTCGAAGGAGTAAAATTTAAACCAAGTGCCGATAGTTTTTATAGGAGGACTCAAGATCTTTTCTGTTAATCTTCCCGCATAAAAATGTAAAGGTTGATAACGTCCTATATTGGAAGACATAATAAAAGTTTACTTCAATTATTGGAAAAATCAAGAGATACTTCCGAATTTTCACTTCTCAATCCCGTTTACTTCTTGCTCATACAAGTAAGTCTTTACATCACACCCGAACTATATTAAAAGTTTTATCCCCTCGTTTTTTTAAAATATTTGGTGTTGGGGTGGGATTCTAACTCCTGGCTTCTGACTCCTGGATTCTTTTTAAATCATTTCACATTTCAATGTCTGACCCCGTTAACAATAATTGCACTTAATAAGTTCCTTTGTTATATTTTTTATATCTCTATCGTCTGTTTGTATATTGAATTCCCATTAGGTTTTCTAAATAATCCTATTTTCCTTTATAGAAAAGTAAAACTAAAGACATAAGAACAAATGTTATTATCAAAAAAAGATATATTCTTTGAAGTTGCATAATTCTTTTCCGTTGAGATTCAAGATCTTTTAATAGAACCCCAATATCATTTTGCTTAAGAGAATGTACTGTTCCTTCAGGATTGATCTTTAGAACGGCGAATTTTTCTTCATCGACCACCCAGAGATTCCCGCTTTCATCTGCTGTTAAATCAGAAATAGCAATTTTTTCTTTTTTAAGGAAATCCAAATTTAATTTTTCTACATTGCCTGTAGAATCTATTTTCCATATATAAGGGGTATAAGCATCGGCAATTACGTAGTTGTTAAAAGCATCTGTTGCAACGATACCTCCGGGTCCTGAGAATTTACACCCCGAAAGAGGTACTTTTTTTAGTAGATTACTTGTGTTACTTATTATATAGAGAATTTTTACATCCGTATCAATTACTAGGATTCTTCCTTTTTTATCAATTACTATTTCGTCGGGGACACCGAGGATGCCGAGGATTCTGGTTTCAATTTTATAAAGCCAACGAAATTTTCCTTCGTTACTGAAAGCCTGAACTCGAGAATTAACAATATCCAGAACGTAAATGTCTCCGTTTTTATCAACACTTATTTTAATAATTGATTTAAATTTTCCTTTCGAGGTTCCAGTTTCTCCAAAAGAGAGAATAGGGTCTCCTTCTCTATTGAAAACATAGATTTTTTGATATTTTGAATCTGCAACATAAATATTCTCGTTCTTATCTACTGAAAAATCAATATATTTTTCAAAAGAACCTGAACTTGTTCCTAATTTGCCAATAACTAAGAATTTATGTCCTTCATTGTCGAATTTATAAATTCGTTTTTTCATGTTAATATATATGTTACCAAGTTTGTCGATTTGTATTTTTTTTGGACCGGTATAAGTTTCCATCTTTTTTAATGTTCGGGAATATTTAGGTACAAGTAAAACAGCGAAGATTAACATAATTAAAATTATAAAAATTTTCTTTGAATTAACTTCGTGGATACCAGTATACGTTTCTTTTTCTTGATTATTTAAGAAATCTTCCATAGCGATACCTCCTAATTATTTTAGCTGTTTTTCGACTTTAAGTTTTCGAAAAACGTGACTATTATCTATAAAAGTGTAGTGAATTTCATTAATAAAGTCAAGTAAAAAAATATACTGAATTGGGAGAATTCACGTGGTGTTACAATAAAGAGAAAAATATAAAAAATAGAGTCATTGGTCACTAGCCGGCAGTCAACAAAAAAAAATAACTACAATTTTTAAATTTGGATGCTGTTAGAGTTTTTTTACTAATTAACGAATTTACTACTCAACCACTTAACTAAAAACGAAGTTTTTGTCAGTATTGTCTATTTTTTCTAGGCGAAGTCGCCGCCTTCGGCGGCGTTTTTCTAAAGAAAAATCGAACCGGTTTTTTGGTTTTATCTCTTGAATAAATTAACCATTTCAAATATAATACTATTGAACTTATGGAAGAAAAGAATAATTTCGTAGTAATATTTCGTACAGGTAAGCCGTATGAGTTTGAGATGGCGAAAGATGCACTAGAGAAAAATAATATCCCCTATAATACTCAATATCATTCATCTAGTGGGTTACGTCTTGCTACTCCTCTAGTTAGGACTCCTAGTCCCGGAACGTTTTGGGCTGTTCTTGTACCCAATAATAGAATTGAAGATGTGAGTGAAATATTATCAGAGCTTCCTTTTGAACTAGAGATTGTTTCTGACCCATGGCATTTTGGGCCAACAAAGATTGTAAAAAAACGTTGGACTATTTATCTTTTGATTTTAATATTATTTTTTGTAGTGGGGCTTATATTAGGATTAATTGACGTAATCAAATATCTTTTTTTCAAAGGTTGATAAATTTCGCCAATCTTTTTTGAAAAATATTTTAAGTTTTCTAAAACAATTTTTGTTTTTTTAATTTAGTGTGGTAGGGGGAACTAATACCTAATACCCGGGACCTAGGACCTGAAGGTATCTTTGTCTTCTTTTTGAATCGAAAGTTGTATCCCCTTTGTTTTTTTTATATCTTGTGTGAGGTTAGGATTCTAACCCCTGGCTTCTGACTCCTGGATTCTTTTTAAATCATCTCACATTTCAATGTCTGACCCCATTAACACCATTAACTTATTTACCTATTTGTTAATCTAAATCCAGACTCCAAACAAACTTATTATCCGGAGTTAATGAAAGTGAAACCTCTATATTGTTTGTTGTGGGCCAGAGCTCGTTTACAATCTGGTTTTTTTTAGCAGTATCATTCTTTGATATAGTTTCTAGAGCCGTATTTAATGCAATTTTCGCCGCTTTATTCATTATATCCAAATCATTAGCTTTAAGCTGACACCCTTTTGTTCTTACTGTTACTTTCTTGTTAAGACTTACTGTATGCGACGTGTGAGAGTTATTCTGTACAGATTGAATTGTCTCATTAATACGTGAAACAAAAGCTGCACCTAATGCAATTTCCCATTTCTTTTTTTTATTTTTAAACATATTAAACATTCTATTCCTCCTTTTTTGTGCCTAACATAAGTTTATACGTACTAATATTTGAATTATAAAGGAAATGCAGTTTCTGTCAATATAAGATTTTACGGCTTTTCTTATTTTTCTTTTTGAATTGAAAGTTTTATCCCCGATATTTTTTAATGTTTGGTGTGGGGTTAGGATGCTAACTACTGGCTTCTGACTGCTGGATTCTTTTTAAATCATCTCACAATTCAATGCCTGACACCGTTACCACCGATCATGAGAAACTCCTTTATGAAAGGGTAATATTCACGTCATTTTTATTTCCAGAATCGCCACCACTTCTTATTACTCTGTCTCCTCAGTTCTTGAATGATTTGTTGAGCTCGCTGTTCGATATCGGCAAATCCACAACTAAGCAGTTTTTCTGCCGTAGGGATCATATCCTTGTAATCCTCTGCTTTGCGCTTGGGATTTGAAGCAAAGCCTTCAATAAGGTCTATAGCAACTTCAAAGTCAATGTATTGAAGAAGTCGTAGAGCTCGTGCTTTGATATCAGTATATCCACAACTTTGCAGTTCTTTTACCGTATTTACCATATAACGCTGTTCCTCTCCTGTGCGCTTTGGATTTGAAGCATAGCCTTCAACAAGATCCATACGAGAGGCAAATTCTTTGTGTGCTTGCGTATTACTCATTGTTACCTCCTTTTACATGATTCTGTGTTTGTTGGCCTAACATAGTTTATATATCCTATATTAGAAGTATAAGAAGAATCCAATCTCTGTCAATATTTAAAATAATTGTTGTAAAGAGAAGAATATAGAAAATAGAGTCATTGGTCATCGGTCACTAGCCACCAGTCGATAAAAAAGCAAAAACTGCAATTCTTACATTTGAATGTTCGTAGAGTTTTTTACTATTTAACGAATTTACTATTTCACTATTAACTGAAAACGGAGTTTTTGTCAGTATTGCCTATTTTTTCTGGGCGAAGTAGCCGCCAAAGCGTGTGTTTTTCCTCTTGACAATATATGAACATATGTTAATATGTTCATATAAAAGGGAGGCAAATGAATGGAGAGAGTTGTAAAAATGCTCAGTGCTTTATCGGATATGACAAGGTTGCGTATTTATCTTTTGTTACTTGAGGGGGAGCTTTGTGTTTGTGAATTAGGAAGTATTCTAGGTATGGAGCAATCAAGAATTTCTCACGGTTTAAGAGTTTTAAGAGAGGCGGATTTGATAGACAGCAAACGCGAAGGGAAATGGGTTATTTATTCTGTAAACCCAAAGGCTGTTAAAAACGAGATAATTCAAGGTCTAAAAAAAGAGGCAAAGCTGACTGTTTCTGATCGAAGAAAAATAGTTAAATGTAAAGGAGAAAGCATAAGAGAAAAGTGTGTAGTCGGATAAGGAAAGTGTAAAAATGAAAGAAAAATATAAAATTTTATTGATTTTAGCAATTTTTCTCACAATATATTTCATTCCTTTTGGGAATATCAAAATTCAGACCGCGTTGATAGAGGCTTTTTTGATGCTTCAGGAATACGCGAGAGAACACGTTCTTCTCTGCCTTGTGCCAGCTTTTTTTATTGCCGGAGCGATTGCTAATTTTGTAAGCCAGCAATCAGTTATTAAGTATTTCGGGGCAAAAGCCAATAAAATTCTGTCCTATTCGGTCGCTTCGGTTTCGGGAACCATTCTTGCAGTTTGTTCCTGCACGGTTTTACCTCTTTTTGCCGGTATTTACAAAAGAGGCGCGGGAATCGGTCCGGCAACGGCATTCCTTTATTCCGGTCCAGCAATTAATGTTCTTGCGATTATTCTAACCGCGCGGGTTCTCGGTTTTGAATTAGGTTTTGCTCGAGCTATCGGAGCGATTGTTTTTTCTGTTGTTATAGGGCTCTGTATGCATTTTATTTTCTTTAGAGAAGAAAAAAATAGAAATACAAGCGAAGATTTAATAATTGCGGAAGATGAGAAAGAGACAAGACCTTTATGGAAGACGGCGCTGTATTTCGCGGTTATGGTTGGGATTCTTGTTTTTGTTAACTGGGGAAGAAGCGAATCGATAAGAATATGGCAGAGGATTTATGAAGTAAAATGGTTTATCTCCGGATTTTTAATTGCTATTTTAGCATTAATACTTAATAGATGGTTTAAAAAAGAAGAACTCAAAATATGGACTTCTTCGAGCTGGGATTTTGCAAAACAGATTCTCCCCCTTCTTTTTGCAGGCGTACTGGTTGCAGGTTTCTTACTTGGAAGACCTGGGCACCAGGCTCTTATTCCTGAACGATGGGTAGCAAATTTAGTAGGAGGGAACAGTCTCCGTGCCAATCTTTTCGCGTCTGTCTCCGGAGCCTTGATGTACTTTGCCACACTGACGGAAGTCCCGATTCTTCAGGGCTTAATTGGTTCGGGAATGGGAAAAGGCCCCGCATTAGCGCTTCTTCTTTCGGGACCGGCTCTCAGTCTGCCGAATATGCTTGTCATAAGGAGTGTAATCGGTACAAAGAAAACACTTGTTTATATTCTGCTTGTTGTTTTTATGGCAACCATAAGCGGTATAATTTTTGGTAATTTAACTTAAAAAAGGAAGGAAAATATAAATGAAAATAGAAATTTTGGGTACAGGATGTCCTAAATGTAAAAAACTAACGCAAAATGTCGAGGAAGCGGTAAAAGACCTGAATGTAGACGCGGAAGTTGTTAAGGTTACGGATATAAATGATATAACGAATTATGGTGTTATGATGACGCCCGCTCTTGTGGTCGACGGTGAGGTGAAGTCCTCAGGTAAAGTAGCCGGAAAAGAAGAAATAAAGGGAATTCTACTTTCGGGGAAATAAAAATGAACAAATTCCATGAAATTTTAATCGGTACAATATTTATAATTTTATCGGTAGCAGGTTTAATTGTTGGTTGTGAAAATAGCGGAGAACAGGAAACCGCGCAAACAAATGTTGCAAGTGAAGCTCAAGCGGGAGAGATACCTGCTGAAGACAAAACCGTAGTCGGTAAAAACGGAGTAATCGCATATTACTTTTATACTAACACTCGCTGCAAATCATGTTATACGATAGAGAAATATACAAAAGAAGCGATTGAAAGTAATTTTGAGGATGAACTGGTTTCAGGAAAACTTGTTTTTGTACCTGTAAATGTAGAAGAAAAAGAGAACGAGCATTTCTTAGGCGATTATCAGCTCTATACAAAATCTGTGGTTTTGTCTTTGGTGAAAGAGGGGCAAGAAATAAAATTTAAGAATTTGAAGAAAGTTTGGGAGTTACTGCGAAATAAAGACGAGTTTTATGGATATATTAAAGAAGAGACTAAAGGGTTCCTTGACGAAATAAATCTAGAGAAAAAACAGTGATTGCTTTTCTTTCAGCTTTGTGGTTAGGGATACTTACCTCAATAAGTCCCTGCCCTTTAGCTACAAATATTGCGGCTGTCTCGTTTCTTTCCGGAAAGATTAATCATCCACGTATGGTTTTATGGTCGGGATTTGCGTATACACTGGGAAGAATGACCGCGTACGTTATTATTGGGATAATTCTTATCTCTTCTCTCGCAGGTATTCCTGCCACTGCTAATTTCTTACAAAGATACATGAATAAAATTTTGGGGCCAGTTCTTATTATTGTCGGATTTTTTCTTTTAAATATCTTTAAATTAAATTTTTTAGATTTTTCAATATCGAGTGAAAGACAAAACAAACTGGCAGAAATGGGTATATTCGGTTCGTTTGCCCTGGGCACGATTTTCGCGCTTTCTTTCTGTCCTATATCGGCGGCGTTGTTTTTTGGCAGTTTAATACCACTGGCATTAAATAATAATTTTAGCATAGCGTTTCCCTTTATTTACGGTATTGGGACAGGATTACCTGTTGTCGTTTTCGCCATAGGTATAACTCTCGGTGTACAATCAATAGCTCATTGGTTTAATAAGGTAACCAAACTTGAATTTTATATGCGAAAAGTCACAGGAATTATTTTTGTCCTGGCTGGAATTTATTTTCTCTGGTCTCACATTATCGTAAATTTTTTGTGAATAGAGAAATCATTTTAGAAATAATTGTTGTAGAGAGAAAAATTATACGTAGATTCTCTGAATCTACGTTGAATGGTTGAATTGTTGAGTGGATAAATAGTAAAAAACAACAAAAAACTCTGTATCCTCTGTGTCTTCATCTTTTCGTTGGATAGTTAAATCGTGGGGTGATTGGTTCGGGTTTTTAACCAATTAACGAATTTACTATTTCACTATTAAGTAAAAACGAAGTTTTTGTCAGTATTGCCTATTTTTTAAAACAAAGTCACTTAGTTGGTTGGCTTGACAAATATTGCTTGGTTTTTATATTATTGTAAAATAATATTATAATTTGGAGGTCTATATGGAAAAAGAATATACTGCGGTGATTAAACATGATGGAGATTGGTGGATTGGGTGGATTGAAGAATTTCCTGGTGTAAATTGTCAGGAAGCAACACATAAAGACTTAATAGAAACTTTAAAGACTACCTTAAGAGAAGCTCTTGAGTTCAATCGTCAAGAAGCTCTGAGTGCTGCAGAAACCGATTATTCCGAAGAAATTGTTAAAGTATGAAGCGTAAAAAGCTGCTAAAGTATCTAAGCAGCAACGGGTGTAACCTTCAGAGGGAAGGTTCGAAACATTCCTGGTGGATTAATCCAAAATTAAATAAACGTTCTTCAATACCCAGACATACTGAAATCAGTAACATTCTTGCAAAGAAAATTTGTAAAGACCTTGGGGTAACCCCACTGAAGTAATTCGAAGGAAAAATAACAGAAAAAGTTAATTGCCTATTTTTTGAAACGAAGTTCGAACCGTTTTTGTTTTTTTACCCTTGACATCAGCCACCCTTTTGGGGTATACTATAAATATATTCAGTAAGGAATTTTCTGAGGATAATAACTATAAGGAGGAAGATGTCCAACAAAAGCACGAAGAAAATAAAAAAAAGGAGGTAAGAATGTATTCAGATAGAAAAACCTTAAGAATTGGAGGTTATCGTGTTTAGAAAGAGAAACAGAAGTATTATCATCTCATATCTTTCTCTTCGTAGATTAATTGGAATCCTCGGCATACTTTTACCATTCATCTGTGTGCTTGGTGGTCTCTTGTTTGCGGATCTTCCTGTTCGTTCGTCCATTAGCTCTTACTATCATACAAACATGAGGGACTTTTTTGTTGGTCTATTGGTTGGTGTATCTTTGTTTCTTTTGACGTATAAAGGACGTGAAAGAATTGATAATATTGTTACTTCGATTATTGGATTAACAGGTCTTGGTGTGGCTATTTTCCCTTGTCTCTATAGTATTACTTCGACTAAACCTGTAGGAATATTTCAAATAAACCCAATTATATCCAATAAGATTCATCTTGTATGCGCATTTACATTTTTCTTTCTTCTTGCTATTAACTCAATATTTATTTTCACCTTAACTAAAAGCAAAAATATTCCTAAAACAAGAAACAAGAAGATTCGTAATTACATTTATATAGGCTGTGGTATTATTATATTATTGTCACTGGCAATATTATTAATTCGTGCATTAGTAGGAGTTGAAGTAGAAAACGATAAAACATTATTGTTCTTAGAGACTATTATGCTTGTGGCATTTGGTACATCATGGTTGGTAAAAGGTAAGACCCTTGAGTCCATAAGATATGGACTTGATAAGACTTTGAAGAAGCTGGGGTCTTTCTCTGGGGGAAATTCCGCCAATCTTTTTTGAAAAATATCCTAAGTTTTCTAAAACAATTTTTGTTTTTTTAATTTAGTGTGATAGGGGGAAACTAGTACCTAGTACCCAGGACCTAGGACCTGAAGGTATCTTTTTGAATTGAAAGCTTAGATTTTTATTTGCACTCGTATTCATACATGCAAGCTTGCCCACCCTTAATGGCATATTCATGAAGGGGAGAATCAAAGTCTCCAATATGCTTAAAGCCTAGCTTTTCGTAGAAACTGCTTGCCCCTAGTTTATTAGCTTCAACAATGATAGATTTCACGCCATTTTCTTTACAATGAAACAAAAAATCTGACCATAGTCTCTTTCCATACCCTAGACCCTGGTAATTTCTACCAACAACAAATAAAACTATTTCACTACTTCCCCTATTAACCACGCTAGACCGGTTCTTTTCGTGAGTGCTAATGGCGCTTAAAAACTTTTTCTTATCACCAGGGTTATCCGGCTTTATGCGAAAAAGGTTCCATAGCACACCTAGGCCAAATAGAATATTTCGTTTTGGTTTAGCCGAAAGCTTATTAAGTCCAAATATAAAGCCTGCCACGTTACCATCAATTTCAACGACGCGCCTGTAATTGCTACCTAATACAGATCCTTTCGTATAAATAAGCTTTGCTATATCTGCTAATTTCTGAGGGCTAAAAATATTATCGAATCCCCACGCTTCATTTACAAGGGCTTCGCATTGCTCGTAGTCTCGGCTTTCGTAATCCCTAAATAAGGCTTCCATTTTCAACGTCTCTGGTTAACTTCATATACATCAACATGTTATTTATATATTCCCTTAACTCTCATATTGGAATTATAAGGCAAATTCAATCTCTGTCAATATAAGATTTTATGACTGTTTTTGAATTGAAAGTTTTATCCCCTTTAGATAATTATTTAAATAATAGTTGAGTAAACATATATAAATCGTTTTTCCAAACTTTAAAGTCGTGTGCACCGGGTTCTATATAATAAATATGAGGGATATTTTTTGCATTTAAATAATCGTGAGTGTGCTGACTCAAATTGATCAGGTTATCGTTATCACCACATGAAATCCAAAGTAATTTTAGATTCTTTTTTGTGTCATCAGGGTTGGGAACCAATAATTCTGGACTTTTAGTGTTAGGCGCCGACGAAAATCCTCCTACCCATGCAAATTTGTCGAGATTGCCTAAGCCGAAATTCAATGATTGTCCGCCACCCATTGATAAGCCTGCAATTGCCCTATTTTCTCGGTCTTTATAAACCGGGTAAATTTCTTCTATAAAAGGAATTAAATCGTTGAGTAAATCCTTCTCGAAGGTTGCAAATGCCTGCACTTTAACACTATCAAAAACATTCCCAATCGCACGGTCATCCTTCATAGCCCTGCCATTGGGCATAACAACAATCATCGGCTCGATTTCCTCTTCAGCATAAAGGTTATTCAAAATCACCTGAGGTTGAGCTCCTTTAAGCCATTCCGTCGCGTCACCGCCTATGCCATGTAAAAGATACAGCACAGGGTATTTCTTATTTTTTGAAAATCCCGGAGGAGTGTAGATAATGGTTCTACGTTTAGTTCCAACTGTTTTTGACGAGTAAAAGACTGTATCTATCTTCCCCTGTGGTATACCAATACGTAAAGAGTCAAAGCCCTTCGGGGCATGTTTGACAATCTTCCCGGAACTGGCAATCAGGTTAAATGCGCATAAGGTAGAAATTAATAAAAATAGTTGTTTCATATATAATCTCCTTAAATGAGATTATAACAAGAACGATTAAATTTATCAAGGATATTTTTGGGTTTTTTAGGAGTGTTCGAAAAATCGGAAAAAATATCAGAAAAAGACCCGACCGCCCAGTAAAAAAAAGAAGAATCCTTTTTAAAATAATTGTTGTAAAGAGAAGAATTTATATACGTAGATTCTGTGAATCTAAGTTAATTGGTTGAATAGTTGAATTGTTGAGTAGGAAAAACAAAAAAAAACACTTTGTGTCTTAGTGCCTTCGTGGCTAATTATTAAGAAGAAATAAAATCATTAGTATCCGTTTAAGTTTTCAAGTGCTTTGTATCATTCACTGCAACGACTTTATAATTTCTGTCGTTATCTATTTGAAAAACACTTATACTTGTATTGTCAAGTCTTTCCATGGTTGAAAAATCTTTTGAAGAACTTCCGGTTATGATCCCTATTAGAGCTTTATTAATTCCTCCATGACCTATCAGGAGTATAGAGTCGTCTTCATGTTTCTTCAACAAATAATTATAGAAACTTCTGGCTCTTTCATATAAGTTTTCGATAGATTCGATATCTTTTATTTCTTCTCTAGAATAGTAATGTTTTATATTTAAACCTTCGAGTTCTCCATAATATCTTTCTCTCAGTAGTTCAGAATATTCAACCGGAACTCCCGGATGATATTTTATAATTTCTTTTGCGGTCGCTTTTGTCCTTTCTAAATCACTCGAGTAAATATAATCGATTTCCTCATTCTGTAACCTTTTTGCAACTTTTTTAACCTGTTCTTTACCTTTCAGGGAAAGTCGTCCGGGTAAATGTCCCTGGATTATTTCTTCGGCGTTTTCGATAGTTTCCCCGTGTCTTACCATTATTATTTGCAAATAAACCTCTCTTTTTATTATTTTTGTTTATAAATATAATTCAATTGAAAAAAGTCAAGACATTCCTATTCCCGCCTCCAAATTCGGTATGGCTCACAGAAAATCTTTGGGGTAAAACAGTTTTTAGATATTCTTTTATTGGATTTTTAGTCCTTAAGATTCCTGAATTATCATATTACCTTTAACTTATAACATTATTCCCATATATACCCATTTGAGCTTGACAAATGTTAAAAAAAATAATAGTATTTAAAAATCGATTCTAATAGGAGGTCAAAATGATTAATCAATGTAATAAGTTATCAAAAATTTTCTTTTTTTATTTAATTTTGTTTTTTGGCTTGTTGCCGGTTAATACGTTTGCCCAATTCGTAACAAACGGTAATTTCGAAAGTTCGAATACGAACCTCGTTGATTCCTCGGATGTTGAAGGTGGGTTAATAGATGCGTCGGGGGTTATCTCTGTTTATGAAGGACCGCCATTAGCGGAAGGGCAAAGTAAATTTTTGGGTTGTTGTTATGGTTCCATGACAGATACCTCTTTTGCAAGTTATTGGACTCAGTTAACACCCGAGAATGCCGGTAAATGGGGCTCAGTAGCTGGTTCGTCAGACACATCTAATTGGAATTGGAGCGCGCTGGATTTTGCCTATAATTACGCGAAGGAAAACGATTTAATTTTCAAAGACCACACATTGATCTGGGGAAATCAACAACCGTACTGGATTAACAGTCTTGATTCGGCTGAACAGATAAGCTATATAGAAACATGGATTAGAATGGTCGGGGAAAAATATCCCGAAATGGATATGATCGATGTAGTAAATGAACCCTTGCATGCCCCGCCTTCCTATCGTGAAGCCCTTGGTGGTGATGGGGAAACCGGTTGGGATTGGGTAATACAATCATTCGAATTGGCAAAAGAATATTTATCACCCAACACTAAATTGCTGATTAATGACTATAATATAATAAATAGTAACTCGAACACGAACAGCTATCTTCAAATTATTAATTTACTAAAAGATAGAGGGCTAATAGATGGTATCGGAGTTCAGGGGCACCGCTTTGAATTGGAAAATACGGATACGACTATTCTGAAAAATAATTTAGATAATCTTGCCGCTACCGGGTTGCCGGTTTATATATCCGAAATGGATTTAGGCAATATTAATGATACAGGTGAGCCGGATGATGACCTACAATTGCAGCTATATGAAAGCATATTCCCGTTATTATGGGAACATCCGGGCGTAAAAGGAATAACCCTCTGGGGATATCTTGAAGGTCGAACTTGGCAGAGAACCTGTTTCCTTGTACGGGATGACGGTACCTGGAGACCCGCGTTGGAGTGGCTTGCTCAATATCTCGATGATTCCGGAATAGATGAACCGCTAAGCGCTTTAACCCCCGATTACAAATTAGAACAAAATTATCCTAATCCTTTCAATCGAGCGACGCGAATCGATTTTGAAATTCCCGAAGAATCTTTTGTTTCTCTAAAGGTTTATAACATTCTGGGTCAAGAAGTAGCCGTACTCGCGGAAAAAGAATTTTCTGCCGGTTTGCATTCCGTAACATTCGAGGCATCTCATCTGGTAAACGGAATGTATTTCTATACATTAAGAACAGGAGATTTCGCGGATACAAAAAAAATGTTTACTATAAGGTAAAGGTGTTTTACTGATAACCGTTAACTAAAAAAATTTTAATCAGGAAAAAACAAGAAAATTTACTTTATGTCTTAGAGCATCGCGGCTAATTTTAAGAAGAAATAAAATCAAAAGGACTTCTATACTTAGTTTTTTTTAAGATTAATTTGGGATGTGGGGGTGACCAATTAACGAATTCACTATTTTACTACTTAACTAAAAACGAAGTTTTTGTAAAGATTGCCTATTTTTTCTGGGCAAAGTCGCCGCCTATGCGTGCGTTTTTCTAAAGGAAAATCGAACCAGTTTAGATTAACTTAACCAGACTTTCTTTATAGAGTAATCCTTTAGGTTTTCTAAAACTATTTTTGTTTTTTATTTTTTTAGGTGGGGGTAGGGGGCTAGGGATTGTCGACTGGTGACTGAAGGCAAGTTTATTTTTAAAGAAGGTTTGACCTCTCTTGCGTATTCTTCGGACCGTTCTTATTATTATACTTGAAGTGCCGGAGTAGTAGAAGAGCAATGGGATTTAGTATGTTTATTCTTACAATTTTGGATAGAAAAATGTGTTTTGAGAGAAAAGACGCTATTGGAGGAGAGTAATCGTAATAAAGTTTAACCATACGGGTCCCGATTCTATTCGTAAGAAGTTTTTTATCCCGGAAATCCCTTAAGATTTGAACCTCGAGGTATCTCATGCTGCCATAGCAAGCTGTTGCTATAAAACAGTAATCCTCGTTGTTATTAGTATTTCTGGAAGATTGTGAGCTTTGTATTTCTTGAGCTCTTAAAATTCCGCGAAAAAATTTATCCCTTTGCAATCGTTTTTTATCATCGTCGGTAAGACCTTTTAGTGTGGCAACTAAAGTTGGAAATCCGCAATGAGGACAGCCTGTTGCCCCTCCGCCAGTACTCCTTAGAGAGGCAGAGTAAGCAATTCCTTCGGTGTTCAAGATTGCCCCGCAGTTTGGGCAATGAGCTTCAAAAAATTCTGTGCTGTCATTTTTATTTCTCGGGTAACATACATTGAGTACTATAGGTAATACAAAGTCATCGAGTTCTCGGTATTGTAAGGTAAGTTTGTTTGGAAAATTAATAGAGAGTTTTTCTTTTTTCATTTATGATAATTTCGCGAAAAAACTTATGATCCCGGCGAATTTCATTTTATTTTTTAGCCTTTCTTGAATTTTTAATTTCATGGATTGATGCCCCATTAATTGTTAAAATATAAAGCCGCACTTAATTTTGTCAATCGCTTTTTTAATATGGTTGAGAGATCGGTGTAAATAAATAGTATAAAAAAAAGGGAGTGGTTACCTTGAACCCCTGGTCTCTTTTGTTAATATTTTCTGAAACAATTTTTGTTTCAAACTTTTCTTTTAATATCTGTAGAGAATTCAAAAAACAAGACCCGGCCCCAATATGGAAAAATGAGGCTAAGTAAAGAAAATTTAAACTTATCCATTGGATTTGATTGTTTCTTCATTTCGTTTTCCACCTAGGAGCTTACGTTTTGATTTGTTTCGCTTCCTCTAGCTGTAAGAATAACCAAAATAACGTAGACACTCAGGGGCAGTCGTTCAAATCTGTATAACGGTCTGCATCAGTTGCCAAAATCTACGATGCACTGAACATTTAAATTCGAAAATAACTTGATACGAGTAGCCTGCGAATCGAAATTGCAATTCGCTGTTTCGGTCAACTGGATGCGATGGTTATGTGTTTTTTTAATATTGTCTAACATTTATTTGGTTTTTAAGGATTGCTCAAACCAATCAGCGATTTCTTTTTCTCCGATATCTTTTATAAGATTTAGAAAGTCTAACGTATTGTTTACTTTCTTATCTATTCTTGCCTTACACAATTCAAGAAATTTATTATTACCGATCTTTTCTTCAAGTTCACTCAACAATACCACCCCCTTACTATATAACACTTGCTCGGCTGAGGGATCGTTCCTTGATATACCCCAAATCGGAGGTGTATTGATGCTTTCATTTCTCTTTATTTTTAACTTTGTATTGAACTCTTCTTTACCACGTAACTCTTTTATCACCTTCATTGCGCTGTATTCTGCAAAGCTTTCGTTTAGCCAATCTTCCCAATTACTGGGCGCGCCGCACCACCAAAAGTGAGCAATTTCATGGGCTACATACTGAATAAAATCTGTCCGCTCGTTCAAATAACTTGAATCGCTCAAACCGCCAAGGAAAAGACCTCCGATTCTTGAATATCCTCCGCCCTTATCACGTTTTGATACAACCAGGCACATGTCCTGAACCGGTATCTTCCCGAACCAATTGCTGTATGTTTGGTAAAAATCTTCAATATCTGCCTGAATCGAATCAACGGTCGCGTCAGATAAAGTACAATTGACAATCTTGAAAGATTGATTCAATAATTTCGTTTCCCTGATCGTTAAATCCTTTGATGCACAAATGATAAAATCATAAACTGGAAATTCGGTTTCAAAAATCTTCTTATTGTCCTTTTCTGTGGATTTACCAATAGCAAAAACATTAAAATCTGGGTCAATATCTACAGATACTTTGTAAGTAAATAGACCATTAATTGAGGGATACCAGGGGAAATACAATCCTATCTCAATCCAATCGGCGCCAATAACATTTGCACTCCAATCAGGCCACTCTGTGATTCTTCCTTGGTATGAGAACTCGACATTTAATATATCTCCCCTATGGAATTTATTCTTTGCGGGATATATTATTTTCATTGCGTCAGGTAACCATCTGACATTTGTATTGCTCGTATCTAATTGATAAGAATTATCCCCATTTATACTAAAATTACTTATTACAAATTTTTTGTGGAGATTGAATGAGAGTTCATCCAAGCTATCCTGCTTAACCATGTACTTTAAGCTGCCAGAAACTTTAATGAATTGTTCGGCTGGAATAATTTTTAATTGAATATCATAATGTGAATAATCTAATTTGTGCAAGTCCGGGCTGCCATTGCACGCAGCAAAGGCAACAAAAAAAACAATAGCAGATAAATAAAATAAATTTTTTTTCATATGTCCTCCATAAATATGTTATTACCTCGATATTAAATCATTCTTTTCTTTATTAAATGGTAGGATTTAATGGTCAAGTCCCTTTTTTTCTGTAAAATTCATTGAGCCACCAATTCCTTATTCAACTCATATTCTTTTTTTGTTCTTTGTAGTTCTTCCATAAATTCTTCTTCTGATTCATTTTCTTCAAGAGAGTC
>Ga0307421_1000134_pt1 | contig 47102 bp, 35 predicted proteins | sample SalMarWE160270MG_FD_202163 | JGI IMG/M metagenome (GOLD analysis project Ga0307421, IMG submission 202163) | Salt marsh sediment microbial communities from the Plum Island Ecosystem LTER, Massachusetts, United States - WE1602-70 | ecosystem: Environmental > Aquatic > Marine > Intertidal zone >... | reverse complement strand
TCCGGTATGATTAATATGGCAATAAATATGAATGATTAAATTACAGAAAAGTCTTAACACATGACAGAGCTTGGAATAGTTGAAATCAGGGAAATATTAAGGGTAATAAAAGAAAAATATAAATATGATTTTTCAAATTTTGCACTTACTTCTTTAAAGCAGCGACTGGAAAAAACTATTATACGGAATAATCTGAACGGTTTCCAGGGATTGATCAAATTAATTACCGATAATACACAGTATTTTGACACCTTTCTGTATGAATTATTTGTTCCGTCCACGGAAATGTTCAGGGACCCTTCTTTATGGCGCTGGCTGAGAGATGAACTATTTACCAAGCTTACAGAAGATAAGCTTAATAACTATAAGATATGGCTGCCCAATTGTATATCGGGTGGTGAACTTTACAGTATTGCCATTTTGTTGTTCGAATTGGGGATACTCGATAAAGTCAGGATTATTGCATCCAGCGTCAGTGAAAAAAGTATTAACAATATGAAACGCGGAATATATGATCTGAAAAAAATTGAGGTTTCAAACGAGAATTATACCCGAAGTCTCGGATCGAGAAGCCTTGACGTATATTATGAAATTGATCGGTACTTTGCAAACCGGGATATTTCCCTTATCAGGAATGTTGAGTTCCATAAACAAAACCTGGATTACGATGACTCTCCAATGAATGTTAAACTTATTTTATTCCGAAATTCACTTATATATTATAACCCAGGTTTACAGGAAAAAATTCTAAAAAAAATGTACGAAAGCCTTTCCGCATCCGGTCATTTAATAATCGGTATAAAAGAAAGGATCAGGGATACAACATCATTCAAAGGATTTGATGTAGTTGAAGAATCAGAACGTGTTTATAAACGGAAAATATGAAATACAAAGCAATTATAATAGGTGGTTCGGCAGGCAGCTTTCAGTTAGTGACACGGATATTGAGCTCATTGAATGCTTCTTTCCCGCTTCCTGTCATGTTATGTTTACATCGACTGAAACATGTGCGCTCGGGATTCGTCGAAGCCTTATCAATAAAATCAGGTATTCCCATTGAAGAGCCTTTCGATAAAGACCAGCTTAAACCCGGCAAAGCATACCTTGCCCCGGCCAACTATCACATGTTTGTTGAACTGGCCAATCGTATTGCATTATCAACGGATGAGCCGGTTAATCATTCCAGACCGTCTATCGATCTGTCATTCTTTACGGCTGCCAATGCCTATCGTGAAAAGCTCATAGGCATAATATTATCCGGTGCAAACAAAGACGGTGCCTTTGGTCTGAAAAAAGTTCATGACAATGGTGGTATTACAATCGTACAGGATCCGAGTGAATGTGAGGTAAAAACAATGACCCAGGCAGCACTGCAACATACACAGGCAGATTACGTATATACCACCGATCAGATAATTCGTTTTTTATCAAAATTGAAATAACGACATGGAACTGATAAAAAAATACAGGAAAATTGCGGTGATAACATTTATTTTTTTCATACTATTTTCCATTTTACTTTTTGCCCTGGTCTGGAATACTTTAATCCAGGCGGGACCCGGGCAGAATATAACAAAATTAATACTTTTGATCCTGTTTGTCCTGATCACCGGATTTGTACTCTTTTATATTTCGGTTTTCCTTTCGGGAACACAAAGAACGCAAGCAATGCTTGATTCTTATATGGAAAAAGAAAGATCAGCAATGATGCAGGAACAAACCGAATCCAGGGATGAGGAAGTACAAAAAAAAGAAGAAGTTAATACCAAAGCTGAAGCAGATAACCTGATTGAAAAACTTGACATTTCCAAAAAAGCAGAAGATCTTGCAGGCAGACTATTAAGCATTATTGCTCAACAATATGAATTTGTTCAGGGTTTGGTATACCTGAAAAAAGGACGTGCAAAAAAATACACGTGTATCAGCAAATATGCCTTTACGGGAAAAGATGAACCTGCAGACTTTCTTTCAGGGGAAACACTACCCGGGCAGGCAGCCGCGAACGGACACCCCATAATGATAGATGAAATACCGGAGGACTATTTCACAGTAGAATCAGGATTGGGTAAGGCTGCTCCCCGGCATTTATTATTCATCCCTCTGCTGGATAAAAATAAAACTGTAGGTGTAATTGAACTGGCATCATTCAAAGCCATTGAGGATATTACCATGAAAATCCTGGGTAACCTGGGACAAAAAGCAGGAAACAAAATAAGTAAAATAAAATGATGGGCAGAACAACTAAAAATAAAATAGTTAGGATATTAAATTCAAACACAGGCCTGGTAGCCTTTTTTGCAGGTTTACTTATACCTATCATTTCCTGGATAATTATGATAGCAGATCAGGGGATTCCGGTTACATTCCAGGGTATAGCGATATTACATGAAAACAATCCTGTGTTATGGATAGTAAATCTGATACCCTTTATATTTCTGGCTGTAATTATATTTATTGACCAAAAACGATCCCGCGAAAAAGCCCTGTTCGATAGTCAAATACGCGAACGGGATCTCAGGTTAAACAAGATGGCTGAATTTGCCAAAGAAATTGGCGAGGGAAACTATGAGTCAACTCTTGACCTTGATTCGAAAAATGATGTGCTAACCCAGTCACTCCTGCTCATGCGCGATAATCTTCGTGCCAATAACCAGAAAGAATCCGAACAAAACTGGATAAGTGAAGGGAAAGACATTATATCAAACATTTTACGGATAAACAATAAAATCGATGAACTGTCAAATCAGGTAATTGCATCTTTGGTTAACTATATTAATGTAACACAGGGAGCATTGTACCTTTATGATGACAAGCAGGATATACTGCGTAATGTCGCTACATATGCCTATAACCGGAAAAAATACATCAATCAGGAATTTAAAATGGGACATGGCCTTATAGGTCAATGTGCCTATGAAATGGACTATATCTACCGCACTGAAATTCCGGAAAATTATGTATCCATAACCTCAGGGATACTCGGAGACCGGAAACCCCGAAGTATTTTGCTTGTTCCTCTTATAGCGGATGAAAAACTGCAGGGTGTTATTGAATTTGCCACGGTCCGGCCGGAGATCCCTGAGCTGACCATTAAATACCTTAAGGAACTGGGGGAAATCATTGCCCGCACGATATTTAACCTGAAAGTTAATCACCGTACGGAACAACTGCTTAGAGAATCCCAGGAAATGACGGTTGAGCTGCAAGAGAACGAAGAAGAATTACGCCAGAATGCCGAAGAAATGAAGGCCACCCAGGAAGAACTGCAAAACTCGAACGAACAGCTTGAAACAAAGATTCAGGAAGTTGAAAATGCACAAAAACGTCTTTACTCACTTCTTGAAAATGCATCGGAGATCATTTCCATTTATAATGAAAAGATGATCATGACTTATGAAAGTCCGTCAGTGACCAAAATTCTTGGTTTTTCACCGGAGGAAATGATGAAAGGCAAAGATATGGACCGGCTGACACGTAAAGGTGAAATGGCATTTAAGGAAATGTTCAATAGTCTGCTAAAGGATCCTGACAAACCTGTTACCATTCAGTATACCTACATGAAGAAAAACGGCCAGAAAATATTTCTTGAAACAACCGGCCGCAATCTGCTTGACGACACTGCAATTAATGGCATAATACTGAACTCTACCGATATTACCGAACGAAAAAGAGCTGAAAAGGAAGAGAGGATGAAAAGTAAAATGCAGGCCTTATCTGAAAATTCGCTTGATATGATCATCCGCCTCAGCACAGTTGGCCAATTTTTTTATGCAAACCCGGTAATAAAAAATTTTATTGGTTATGATCCCAAAGACATTATAAATAAAACTTATAATGACATCAAGTTGTCTGAAGTACTATACAACTACTTCAGGAATACCATAAACAAGATCAAATCATCACCCAATAAAACCAATGATGAAATCACAATAACTGTTGATAATGAAAGAGGACATGAAGAGCGCATCATGCGTTTTGATGCTATTCCCGAATTCAATGAAAATGAACTGGAAACAATACTGTTCGTAGGTCATGATATTACCGAAGCAAAACGTATTGAAAGAGAAATACAGGATAAAAACCGTAAGATAGAAGATTCCATTAATTATGCCGAAAGAATACAAACTTCTATTCTGCCTGACACTAATATCATCCGTGAATATTTACCAAAATCCTTTATCTATTATAAACCCCGTGATGTTGTAAGTGGTGATTTTCCCTGGTATTTCAAAAAGGGCGAAATAATTTATATCGCTGCGGTTGATTGTACAGGTCATGGTGTCCCCGGTGCTTTACTTTCATTTATCGGTTATTTCCTTCTGAACAATATTGCCGACCATGATTACGATCAAACAGCTGCAGACATTTGTAATGAACTGCACTACAATGTAAGAAAAACTTTGAAACAGGACCGGAAAGATGCTGAAGCACGTGATGGAATGGACATCGCATTTTGTAAAATCAATCACAAGAAAAAAGAAATTCACTATGCTGGTGCACATCGCCCGCTCTATTTGGTGAGAAACGGAGAGTTAACAGAGTTTAAAGGTGACAGAAAAGCAATAGGAGGTATTCCTCATCGCAAAAAAAAGGAACAAGAATTCACAAATCACGTAATAAACTATAAGCGTGGTGACAGAATATACTTTTTTTCGGACGGATTACCCGACCAGCTTGGAGGACCAGAATTAAAGAAATATTCACCAAAACGCGTAAAACAAAGCATTGTTGAATACAATCATTTAACAATTGAAGAACTGAATGATTTCTTTTACAATGATTTTGAGACCTGGCAGGGAGATCACAAACAAATTGATGATGTACTGTTAATAGGTATTGAATTCTGATAAAAAATGAATCGGATTTTATATTAATTTGTTCTAAATATTGATAAATTATTAACTGAATGAAATAATAAATAATAAATAATAAATTAGCGCGTTATGAATGAAAGAAAAGACATGAAGGGTTTTCTGGAATTCGTTTATGAATTCTATAAATCAATGAAGGCCCATGAAATAACCCTGGTATATGAGGGTGAAATCACTCATCAGATTACCAAAGCCTTTACATCGCTTACTGAATCGAGCATGGCAAAAGAAGCTGAAGCAGGCACCGTGCAACGAAAAGTATTCCACGTTATGGTTGAATGTCTTCAAAACATCAGTAAGCATGCAGATGACTTTACAACTGAAAATTACTTATTCTCAGGCAGAGGCATCTTTCTGGTAAGTAAAGGCGATGATGAGTATAGTGTCACAACCGGCAATGCAGTTGATAATGACAGGATAGAAGAGCTTACAGATATACTGCAGACCATTAACAAAATGGACAAAGAAGAGCTGAAACAGTTATATAAGATACAGATGAAAGAGGGAAGATTGTCGAATAAGGGAGGGGCCGGCCTGGGATTTATCGATATTAAAAGAAAGACCGGCAAAGAACTTGAATATCATTTTTTACCGATATCAGACGATACATCATTCTTTTTATTAACATCTACAATACCAAGAGATTTTAAATAAAACAACTATGGAAACAATTAAAATTCAAGGAACTGAGGATACACCAAGAATAATTTTAGATGCTGAGAACGAGATTCTGGAGATTGCCGGACGCTCGTTACCTGAGGATGTAACATCATTCTATGAACCGGTGTTAAATTGGTTAGCTGAATATGAAGAGAATCCCAATGAAAAAACGGTATTTAATTTTAAACTTACATATTTCAATACAGCTTCATCAAAAATGTTACTGGATATATTGATGAAGCTGGAAGAAATGTATGAAAACGGCAACGATGTTCTCATTCGCTGGCATTATCCTGAAGACGACGAAGACATGGGGGAAGCCGGGGAAGAATATTCCGACATTGTTGACGTACCTTTTGAGCAGGTTAGTTATCCGGGATAACTAGATCTGAATATTACCTCCCGACCGCAGTAATTTATGTTTTTCGAGTCTTCAATTTCAGCTAATATATGAGTGAAGAGATATTAAAAGCCCTGATGCAACTGTTTGCTATTATTGCCAAACAGGATGAAGGTGTAGAAAACACCCAGGTGGAGTATGTAAAAAATTTTCTTCACCAACAATTAGGTGAAAATGAGGTGAACGAATATTTTACACTTTTTGAAAAGCATGCAGGGCTGGTTGACCTGGAAGACGATACAGAATCAGAGCAGAAAAAAAACAAGCTGACATCAGTAAAAGATTCTGTAAGGATACTGGGATTATGCAAAAAAATCAACAAAACACTTACTCAGAAACAAAAGATAGTTTCACTGGTAAGGTTGTTTGAGATCGTTAATGCAGATAGAAAGTTTACAGATCAGCGAATGGCTATCATAAATACCGTAGCAGAGGTATTTAAAGTCACTAAAGAGGAATTTGTATGTATTGAATCATTCGTAATAAAAAACGAACCTGAGGATCTGGATAATGAAAACATTCTTATTATCAACGATAAAGATGTTGATTATAAGCATGCCAAAAAGATAAGAACAAAACAGCTCGATGCCAACATTTTTATTTTGAAAATAAAAAGCGTTGACCTCTACTTCCTGAAATATACCGGATTTAAAGATCTGTTCCTTAATGGTCTCCCGATCAATAACATGAGGATCTACCTGTTCGCTAACGGAAGCACAGTCAAATTGCCGAAAGGAGCACCGGTGTATTATAGTGATGTTGCAGCTCATTTTCTGGCTGACAGTTCATCGATAAAAATTTCCTATGTTGCACGCGATCTCGAATACAGATTCCCAAACGGGAACATTGGTGTGCGAAATATCAGTTTCTCTGAAGGTCATGGCAGGCTTGTCGGTATAATGGGCTCAAGCGGTGCAGGGAAAACCACATTACTTAATGTGCTTGCAGGACTGGAGAAACCTTCCAAAGGTGAAGTATTGATCAACGGAATAAACCTTCATCATGAAAAAGACAAGCTGGAAGGTGTTATTGGTGTTATTCCCCAGGATGATCTGCTGATTGAAGAGCTATCGGTATTCCAGAATTTGTATTATAATTCGAAACTTTGCTTCAAGGACAAGCCGGATGAGGAAATTATTGAACTCGTAAACAAAACACTTGCCATCCTGGGCTTATATGATAAAAAAGACCTGAAAGTAGGCAGCCCGTTAAAGAAAACCATTAGTGGCGGGCAACGCAAAAGGTTGAATATAGCCCTTGAACTGATACGCGAACCCTCAATATTATTTGTTGATGAACCTACCTCGGGTCTTTCATCACGTGATTCGGAAAATGTAATGGACCTCCTCAGAGAGCTCACGCTGAAAGGGAAACTTATATTTGTTGTTATTCATCAGCCATCATCTGAGATATACAAGATGTTCGACAGGATGATCATTCTCGATACGGGGGGATATATGATCTATTACGGCAACCCTGTGGAAGGTGTGATGTATTTCAAGCGTCTTGATGCTCAAATTAACAGTGAAGTCGGTGAATGCCCGACATGTGGTAATGTTAACCCTGAATTGCTGTTTAACATTATTGAAGCCAAGGTAGTCGATGAATTCGGTAACTATACCGATTCAAGAAAAATACCACCCGAAAAATGGGAAAAGCATTATCATCATGAACTCCATTATCAGGAAATCAAAGAAGTAAAAGAAGAACCGCCAAAAAATCTTAATATCCCCGGCTGGTTCAAACAATATTGTATATACAGCACCCGTGATTTTATTTCCAAAATAAAAAACAAACAATACGTTGCACTAAGTCTCCTTGAAGCACCTGTATTGGGCTTTATCCTCTCATATATAATTTTTTATATCGCTGACCCGAATTCTGATATTTACATCTTCAGGGAAAATGAAAACATACATATCTATATATTCATGTCACTTATCGTGGCTCTTTTCCTGGGTTTGACAGTTAGTGCCGAGGAGATCTTCAAAGACCGTAAAATATTAAAACGTGAAGGATTTTTAAATCTAAGCCGTTCCAGCTACCTGCTCTCCAAAATAACCATATTGTTTTTTATCTCTGCAATACAGGCCTTCCTGTTCGTGATCATCGGAAATACTATCCTTGGCATAAAAGGGATGTACTTCACTTACTGGCTCGCTATGTTTTCAACAGCAGCATTTGCAAATATGCTGGGTTTGAATGTATCAGCTTCATTTAACTCGGCTGTAACCATATATATCCTGATCCCCCTGCTCATGATCCCCATGATGATACTCAGCGGAGCTATGTTTAGTTTTGATAAAATGAACAGAAGTATCAGCAGAATTGATAAAGTCCCGCTGATCGCTGAGATGATGGTTACCAAATGGACATACGAAGCATTAATGGTACATCAGTTCAAGGATAATAAATTTTTCAGTTCAGACTGGGATTTTTATGAACTGGAGAAAGCCGAAAGTCAGGCCGACTTTAAAAAGGTTTACTTTTTACCTGAAATACGCGAGCGGCTGGAAAAAATAAATCATGAACTCGCTACCACCAGAAATATAAACATTGCCAAAAACGATCTGTTATTGGTTTACAATGAGATAAGAAAAGAAATGATCAGAGTACCTTCAATATCTTTTGATCATCTTGATAAAATTAATCCGAAGGACTATAACCGCACCGTTGCCAGGGAGACCTATGAATATTTAAAAAAACTTGAAGATCATTATACCAAACAATTTCAGGTTGCCAACCGCAAAAAAGAGAATACTATAACCTGGTTATTGGAAAATATGCCGGATAAGTACCGTGAAATAAGAAACCGATATCATAATGAAGGCATATCCGATATTATTAAAAACATATATGAAAAGGATAAAATCATTGAATACAATAATGAGCTCGTACAGCATATAGACCCGGTATTCCTGGATCCGTTGCCGGATGGATTTTTTAGTTTCAGAGCACACTTTTATGCTCCGAAAAAATATTTTCTTGGACGGTATAACGATACATACTGGTTCAACATCTCGGTGGTATGGCTGCTTACCATGCTACTATACGCAACATTATACTTTAACGTATTAAAAAGAGTATTATCTTTAGAAGAAAATATAAAAAGAAAAAATTCGTATTGAAAAATTATAATAATTTAAGACTATTAATGTTTATTTTTGTATAAACTACAAAAACCATCCATCCATTATGATGAAGCATATTATTTATTTCGTACTAGTAACAATGGTATTATCTTCCTGCCGGTCGGGAGAGGAAAAACAGGCAGGATCAGAATTTGATGTGCCCGACTCCATTGTAAATGAAGGAGTACTTGAGATCTCGGAGGAAATAATGCAGGATATTGTCCAGAATGTTTCCTCCCCGGTCGAAATGGCCGCATTGGTAAAAAGCCTCGGGGTACCATACTCAAAAAAGTATTTGTCTCCCACAGACAGGGTTAATGAGCTAAGCACAAGCTTTAAACAAGCCTTAAACCTTGGGGTTTACGGAGCCGACCTCGGTTACCTTAACATGTATGATAAAACCAGCGCTGTCATTGATTATATATCGGCTATAAAAGTGCTTTCCGACGGTATAAAAGTTGGTCAGTTCTTCGATTTTATAACCCTGAAACGGCTTGCCCAGAACAATCAGAATCTTGATTCACTAATGTACATCTCGGTGCATAGTTTTAATCAAATGGACAAGTACCTACGTTCCAGCAACAGGAGTAATTTAAGCGCACTAATCGTTACAGGAGTTTGGATTGAAGGACTTTATCTGGCTACACAGGTAGCTAAGGAAGCGGACCACCCGGAACTGGCGGAACGTATCGGGGAACAGAAGATCATTCTGAATGACCTGCTGCTTATTCTCGACAATTATAAAAGCGACAAACAGTTTAATTCCCTCATCACCGAATTAAATATCCTGAAGAAAGAGTTCGATGATATCAGAATAACTATTGAAAAAGGTGAACCTGAAGCAGTCGAAGAAAACGGGATGCTCGTGATCATTCAGAATGATAAAAGTGTTGTCGATATTTCTCCTGAACGACTGGAGAGCATAATCAATAAAACAGAAAAAATCAGAAAAAGGCTAATTAATATATAATATGAAACTTATTTTTAGACTAATTACACTATTTTGCCTGCTTTACGGCACATCTTCCAAGGCTCAGGATAACGCCCAGCTTGTAGCACAATGTGCTGCCAACGCGGGGAATAATGTTACTTACCTGAAAGATTTTATTGTTAAGCTTGATGCAGGAACACCCGGGGGGAAAGCCCCTTCTGCTAAATTCTCAATGATCCTTAGCAAAAACACGATGTACAGGTTCTCAATCTGCTCGTCGCCAAATTCAAAAGGAGAAGGAGTATTACAATTATGGGAGATGAATGATATGCTGGGCAGCACCTTTATGTCAGCAACAGGTAAAGATTACCCATTCTTTGATTTTAAATGTCAGAAAACCGGCGTTTATCATGTATTTATCTCCTTTAAAGAAGGCAAGGCCGGAGAAGCAGTCGGCATATTATCATTTGTAAAAAAACTTTAACATGAAATAGACGTAAAACTAAAAATCCGGCCAAATGGCCGGATTTTTTAAATGCATTCCTATTCAAATGATGAATAAGAATAATCTCCTGTCTAATCTGCCATTTCAACCAAAGAACCATTGAAATAAACCTCATCAAGTTCCAGATTTTAAACACCTTTCACAATACTCTCTTTTTCAACACCATTAAATGTTCATTTTCTGAGATAAATATCATAGATACATTTTTCACCCTTAATTCCGGCAAGATATAATGGATACCTGCTTTTTTCGCTAGTTACGGAATCAAGATATGTTTCTTACCGTGGGTAAATATTCTCCCGTCTCATCCGGACGCATTTCATAAACACAATTGATCTTTAAAACAGTTTCCCTCACCTCACCAATCTGAACATCCCTTACAAACAGGTTTTCAACTATGCCTCCGCGTAATGAGTTGATTTTTACGCGGATTGCGCGCTCTAAGCTATAGTAACCTACCGCGAAGCTTTCGCAACGAAGCAGACGCCCTGAAATTGGCGAATTTTGTAAAAATGAATGAATACTAAATTTTACGGCTCTAATTTGTTATTTTAATTTTCTTCAATATATTACATAATTCTCATTCATTTTTATGAATAATGCAAATTAAAGGCCTTTAATTCTCATGGCAAAAGAATTGAAAGATTATTCGAAGATCCATACGGAATGATCTGGCTGTGATCGAAAGGAGGCGGCATAGCGGTATGTTTTCTTCTCCTTAAAGAATATAACAGGCATTATGAATCATTAAAATTCCGTATTTACGGACATGATCCCGATATTTGCATAAAACCTTTGCATTTATTTAGAACAATATTTTGTTAGGTTAAATATTTTTTTAACAATTGTTTAAAGATTCTACACGGATGAATGAAATATTTGTTGATGTTTTACTTCCACTGCCACTGCCTAACCTGTATACATACAAGGTAGATAAATCTGATCATAATAAGAATATCACTAAGGGGGCCAGGGTTTGCGTGCAGTTTGGAAGAAAAAAACTGTACTCGGCACTTATTGTTAATATCCATAACACCCCTCCCAAAAATTATGAAACCAAAACCATACTATGCCTGCTGGACGAAAAACCTGTGGTAAATGAAATACAACTGACATTCTGGGATTGGATATCCGGTTACTATATGTGTACAAGAGGTGAGGTTTATAAAGCTGCCGTTCCCTCGGGCCTGAAGCTTGAAAGTGAAACAAGCATAATATACGGCGAAAAGGAAGTGACGGATAAGCTAACTCCCCTTGAGAACAGGGTTCTGGACCTGCTGGAAAAAGAAAAAACAATGACCATTAAAGATATTTCTTCTGCCACCGGCAGGGAAAACATGGTTCCCTGTATTAAATCACTTTATGAAAAAGATTATGTTGCTCTTGAAGAAAGGCTAAAAAGCGGTTTTAGGGCAAAGACCGAAAAAGTTGCATTTCTGAATGAAAAATATTCTGAAGATTCGGTTCTTCATGAATTATTCGATTCTCTTGAACGTGCACCAAAACAGCTGAAAATAGTAATGAGCTACCTGGCTATGGTTCAATACCCGGGAAAACAGCAAGCTCCCGTTGTTAAAACAAGCGATCTCCTGAAAAAAGCGGGTGCCTCATCTTCCGCTTTGAAAGCCCTGGCTGATAAGGAAATTTTTTATATCAGGGAAAAAGAAACAGGCCGCCTGACCGTTGCAGATAATACCCTGCAGGCTCATTCCGTACTGAATACTTCACAAAAAAAGGCCTGTAAAAATATCGTAAATCATTTTAAAACCAGGCATGTCGTACTTTTACATGGTGTAACATCCAGTGGTAAAACCGAAATTTACATTAAACTTATCCGGGAGCAGCTTGACAAAGGAAAACAAGTTCTTTATTTATTGCCTGAAATCGCACTTACAGCACAAATAGTCAGACGCCTTCAAAGTGTTTTTGGCAATCTCGTGGGTGTCTATCATTCGAAATATAATGATGCAGAACGTGTAGAAATATGGTACAACCTTATGGGTAAACATGTAGCCGGGCAGGCCCGGTACAGTATTATTCTCGGGGTCAGGTCATCTGTTTTTCTGCCATTTGATAACCTGGGAATGATCATTGTAGATGAAGAACACGAAAACACTTATAAGCAATTTGATCCGGCACCACGCTATCATGCACGAGATGCAGCTATTATGCTTGCCTCATTGCATAAAGCAAAAGTGCTGCTCGGCACAGCCACCCCTTCTCTTGAATCTTATTTCAATGCAAAAAACGACAAGTACGGGCTGGTTGAACTTAATGAACGGTTTCTGGACCTTAAATTACCGGCCATACAAATAATAAATATTAAAGAAGCAAGGCGAAAAAAACAGATGAAATCTATCTTTTCGCCACAGCTCATTGATAATATTGAAAACGCTCTTTCAAACGGGGAACAGGTAATACTCTTTCAGAACAGGCGGGGATTTGCTCCTTACCTTGAATGCAGGCAATGTGGCATGGTTCCGCGTTGCAGGCATTGTGACGTAAGTCTTACATACCATAAACAACACCATCAGCTGGTATGCCATTATTGCGGATATACTCTCCGCGGCCCATTTACCTGTGAGGCCTGCGGTTCGACCGATTTCAGGATGATGGGTTTCGGTACCGAAAAAATTGAAGATGAAACATCACTGTTTTTCCCTGAAGCAAAGATTGCACGAATGGATCTCGACAGTACGCGTTCGCGAAAATCATACGAACGTATTATATCCGATTTTGAAAACGGCAATACAGATATCCTTATCGGCACACAAATGATATCAAAAGGACTCGATTTTAATAATGTTAAAGTTGTAGGTATCCTGAATGCCGATAATATGCTTAATTTTCCTGACTTTCGTTCACATGAACGTGCATACCAGCTCATGGCACAGGTTAGCGGAAGAGCAGGCAGAAAAAAAGAAAAAGGGACAGTGATCATCCAGACATCAGATCCCAATCATTATATCATTAAAAATGTTTTGGATAATGATTATACTGCAATGTTCAATAACCAGCTTGAAGAACGCAAAACATTCTCTTATCCTCCTGTTTTCAGGCTTATCAGGATTAATGTAAAACACCGGCAATATGAAACTGTGGAGCAGGGGGCTGATCTTCTTGCACAAAAACTCAGGTCAGTCCTGGGTAACCGGGTAGTAGGACCCGAATATCCCCTGATCAACCGCATCCAAAACAAATATATTAAAACGCTCCTGCTGAAACTGGAAAAAACCAAATCCATATCCTGGGCCAAACAACAAACCATAGAAAAAATTGCTGGGATCACTTCACAACCCGAATTCAAATCCCTGATAATAATTCTTGATGTCGATCCTATGTAGTGTGGTTTTAAACAATATAACTTCTTAACATAAAATATTATCTTTATATCATAATTTCACAGCATGACTGACATCAACAACTTACTGGACAGTTTTCAAGATTACACCATACTGATCATTGGTGACGTTATGATCGATTCCTATATCTGGGGGAAAGTTACCCGGATATCACCCGAAGCTCCTGTACCGGTTGTTACACGCAATAACAGCGAATACCGTCTGGGGGGTGCCGCAAATGTTGTTAAAAATATTCAAGCCATGAAGGCCACTCCAATTTTGTGTTCGGTCATCGGACATGATGAATACGGAAGTCTTTTTAAAGGGCTGCTGAAAAGTAACAATCTTACAGATAAAGGCCTGATCGAAGATAAATCAAGAATCACTACTGCAAAAACACGCATTATCTCAGGCAGTCAGCATTTGCTGAGGGTTGATCATGAACAGACTGATTACATCAGGCCTGACCTTGAGAATCAGTTGTTTTCACGTATCCGCGATATAATCCGTTCAAACCCGGTTCATGCCATAATATTTCAGGATTACGACAAAGGGATAATCACACCCCACCTGATCGATGAGATCAGCTCCCTGGCAAATAAACATGGTATTCATACCCTTGTAGATCCGAAAAAACGGAATTTTTTACTATATCACGATGTAACCTTATTCAAACCCAATTTAAAGGAGCTGGCTGAAGGGCTTAACCTGGTGGATATTGATAAAGAAGATACGGAAACACTGTATGATGCTGCCAGATCCATCCACGAGGAAAGAAACATACAATATGTTATGGTCACCCTCGCGGAGAAGGGTATATTAATCAGCCATAACAATCATTACCATGTCGTTCCCGCGGAAATACGCGACATTGCTGATGTATCAGGCGCTGGCGATACGGTTATCAGTATGGCGGCATTATGCCTGGCTGCCGGATTATCCCCACGGCAAACTACTTATCTTTCCAATCTGGCGGGCGGACTGGTTTGTGAAAAAGTAGGCGTTGTACCGGTAACCCCTGAAATGCTTCTGAAATTCAATATTGACTTTACCGGGCTATAAATTTCCAAAAATAAATGCCTCGAGGCTCTTATATAGAATAGCATTGTTATTATATATGCCTTCAAAGGGCCAATTGTTTCGAACCGCTCCCCAAGCGGTTCGATTTACTTTCTTTGCTACAGCAAAAAGAAAGTAAACAAAGAAATGCCGCCGCTGACAGGATTTTCCTAAAAAATCAAGGTGCTCACCTAAAAATCGAGAACTCCTGACGTCGGACAGCTCGATTTTTTTAACGGTGATCACCTTGATTTTTTTTAACGAAAAATCCTGAAGGCGGGTTCCCGTTCTGTTGTAAGTTTATTTGGAAAGGATACTACCGAAAGGAACTTACGTTATTTAAGATAAGCTTTGCTATGGCACATTGCTCATCCGGATTTGTAACCGACCGGAGGGAGTTCAGGAAGCTAATCCGGATGTTTCTTTAACCTGCTCCAGGCAGATGGAGCCGTCGTTACGCAAAGCCCACTTTCTTTAAAATTAGTATATAGTTTTGCAGTAGCGGGGGGCCGTCTCAGAAAAATCGCGTAGATTTCAAGGAAGGTTTTCGTCGCGGGGGTACTGGAGGAATCCTGTCCGAGCGACGACGAAGGAGGAGTGAGTTTGGGTTCCGCGGGGAGAAAACCTTTCGTAGTAAATCAAGCGATTTTTATGGAACGGTGACTTTTTTTGCCTACTTTTTTGTGTGGAAGACAAAAAAGTAGGTCGAACTGCCACGCGGGCAGTTCGAAATCATGGATCGGGGGAAGTAATATTAATTACAGTATTATTACCACCTGAGCAAAATATTACACAACCCTGTGAAGGAAATCTACAAAATGTTTTAAGAACTTAACTATTTACCACCTGGATCAATCATTTATAACAGTTGCGAATACACTTATTCAACCTCATCATAATCAATCCTGAAATTAATGGCACAGTATTCTATCTGTAAAATACGGGGTTCTTCGCAGAACTATTATAAAACAAATGAACAAAACTTAATAAACAACGAAATTATGAACGATCGATACGGAAATCTGATCAGCTCACTAGCTGAAGTTAACGAGAAAAAAATTGTATTACTGGTGATGGACGGCCTGGGAGACTGTAATAATGACGGTAAAGGAACCTCACTGCAGCGGGCCCGTACACCGAACATGGATAAGCTTGCTGTACGCGGTATACTGGGCTTATCACATCCGGTAGCTCCTGCCGTAACACCCGGCAGCGGGCCCGGCCACCTGGGATTATTTGGTTACGACCCGCTGATCTATAAGGTTGGACGCGGCGTTCTAAGCGCTTTGGGCATTGACTTTCCTCTTCAAAAAGGTGATATTGCAGCACGACTAAATTTTTGTACTCTTGACAATGATGGAAATGTAACCGACAGGCGTGCAGGAAGGATATCAACCGAAAAAAATGAATCTGTAGTTAAAAAGATAAATAAAGAGATTGCCCCTCCTGGGGGGCTTGAAGTTTTCTTTCAAACAGTTTCCGAACACCGTGCACTGATGGTTATAAGGGGAAAAGGGCTTGATGATGATGTTCCTGATACCGATCCGCAGAAAACCGGCGTCCCTCCGCTTGAACCTGACAGGAGTGATTACAGCGGTTCATCAACAGCAAAAACAGTTAAAAAAATACTTGACCAGCTTCGTGATATATTGCACGATGAAAAGCAAACCAACTTCGTTCTGGCCAGGGGTTTCGCCATGCTTCCCAACTGGCCTGATTTTGAGGAAAGATATAAACTAAAACCCGCGGCAGTTGCCGGATACCCCATGTACAGGGGTGTTTCACGACTGGTTGGCATACCTGTTTTTTCGGAACCCAAATCAGGAAAAGAGGTATGTGATGAAGTAGTCAAAGCAATGAAAGACCATACTTTTGTTTTCGGTCATTATAAATATACTGATAAAACAGGTGAGGACGGTGATGCGGATGCCAAAGCAGCGGCAATTGAGGAGGTAGATAAAGCCCTTCCGGTGATTCTCGAAAACGAACCGGATGTGCTTATCATTACGGGCGACCATTCCACTCCCGCGGCTATAAAAGCCCACAGCTGGCATCCCGTTCCACTGCTGATGAAGGTACCCTATCCGGTCGGCGGCCATTCGGATCAATTCAATGAGATCACATGCCGGCAAGGTGAACTAGGCACTATATATGCACGTGAGATCATTCCCCTGGCAATGGCACACACCCTTAAGCTCGCGAAGTACGGGGCATAATTAACAGATAAGCACCTGAAAGACCGGAAATGAGAAAGATAATATCATAATTTAAGTTATCATGTCCATGAAATATTCATTAAAACTTGGAAAACCATTTGGGATCAAGGTATCTATACACTGGACATTCCTGTTGCTGATCGCCTGGATCGTGATCATTGATATTCAACAGGGTTTAAATGCCCAGCAGGTTCTGTTATCAGTATTATTCATCCTCACTCTTTTCGTTTGTGTAACCCTGCATGAGTTCGGCCATGCGCTTACTGCACAGCAATACGGCGGTGAAGTACGCAGCATAACTCTCTTACCTATCGGAGGCATGGCCAACATTACCAAAATGCCGGAAAAACCCGGGCAGGAACTGGTTGTATCGGTTGCCGGGTTAATTGTCAATGTGATAATAGCGGCCATTTTATGGGTGATCCTATCTGCCGCGGGCAATTTGGATCTTCAGCAAATAGAATTCAAAGCTATCACATCAAACAATTTCTTCATTATGCTGATGCTGGTCAATCTGTTTATAGTGGCCTTTAATCTGATCCCTGCTTTCCCAATGGACGGGGGACGCATATTACGTGCCGCCCTGGCATTTAAAATGGATCGTGTAAAAGCCACGCGGGTGGCAAAAAATATCGGACAGTTGTTTGCTGTGGGATTCGTAATATTTGGATTATTTATTAATCCTTTCCTGGTAATCATTGGAATATTCGTATACCTGGGCGCACAGGCTGAATATGAGACTATACGATTCCGGCAGGCATTAAATAACTATGAGGTGAAAGATGCTTTGATAACAGATGTAATAAAAATTCATCCCGATGATCCCCTGCAAAAGGTGGCAGACCTGATGATCCACCATTCCACCAGCGGATTTATTGTTACCGGGAATGATGACATGCACGGATTCGTATCGAAAAACAATATCATTGAAGGCCTTACAAGATACGGTAAAGATGAAAAAGTAAAAGAGGTGATGAAAACCGATGTTGAAACGGTAGAGTTGAATACACCATTGCAGGAAGTATTTCAGTTAATGCAACAAAAAAAATACAATGCTATGCCTGTATTATCAAAAGGCAGGATCAAAGGTATAATTAATATGGAGAATCTGAATGAATTTATGCTTGTACAAAATGCCATACATTAGGTGTCCGGACAATTTCTTATAAATTAAACTATAATTTAAAATAAAACATAATATTTATGGAACATATGGATAAACATGCAATAGTAATAACCGGCGGATCAGGTGGAATAGGATCTGCAACAGGAAAACTGATGGCCGAAAAAGGCGGAATGGTCTTACTTGTGGATATTGATGAAGCAGGTTTAAAAAAAGCAGTAAATAATATTGATATGCCCGGCGTTCATTATATTGTTGCTGATGTTTCCAGGGAGGAAGATGTAAAAAAATATGTGGACAGGGCAGTGGAGTTATTTGGAAAAATTGATGTATTTTTCAATAATGCAGGTATTGAAGGAGACGTCGCCCCGATTGAGGATTACCCTATTGAAAAATACAGGAAGCTAATGCAGATAAACGTGGACGGTATGTTTTACGGCTTACGGTACGTGTTTCCTGTAATGAAAAAAAATAAAAACGGTGGAAGTATTATTCTTACTTCTTCTGTAGCCGGGATGCAGGGTACGGCAAACGTCACCCCTTATGTTACGAGTAAACATGCAGTTATAGGAATGATGAGATCTGCAGCACTAGAGGGAGCCCCGTATGGCATACGTGTTAACACTGTTAATCCTTCTCCCGTGGATAACCGTATGATGCGTTCACTGGAAGAAGGTTTTAATCCCGGCGAAAGCAGGGATGCAAAAAAACAGTTTGAACAGCAGATCCCGCTCGGGCGGTATGCTACAAATGAGGATATTGCCAATTGTGTTATTTTCCTTGCCGGAGAGGAAAGCAAATTTATAACCGGGACGGTCAATCCCGTGGACGGCGGAATGACGGCTTGATTAACCCGGTACCAGCTGGTCAGTACCCAGATCAGAAATCAGGACACGGAAGAGCACCTCTTTTTGCTTTTTTGGAAAACCGGTCTGATCTTATCATGTACATCAGTGATATTTCATGAGCCCCACCTGTTGAACCCAACAGGCGTGATGTGGCAATGTCAATATAAATATAAGCCAGGTTAAAAGCTAAACTTTTAAAACGACGTAGCCAATAATGCAGGATAATGCTGATTTCTTAAGTGATAACACAAAATACTAAAAGTTGATTTTTACAACAAATAGTATATTGTTCTTTATCCGGCATTTTTTTATATTTGTACAAAATATAAATAATGGAATTATGAAAACAAAAAAACTTTACCTGTTAGTACTTTTGGTCAGTTCTGTTTTTATTTTGAATACATGTTCAAAGAACGATAATGATAATGAGCCCACAACCGACAATTGTGAAGTGCTTATTGATGCTGTTTCAAATGCTGTAATTACTTATAGTAATAATCCAACACGGGAAACATGTGAAAATGCAGTGGATGCAATATCAGATTTTTACGAGGGCTGTACAGCAGCCGAGTGGGCAGCGCAGAGAGATGAATATGAACAATGGCTGGATGATGTTGACTGCAGTGAGTTTCCATCGGAATAATTTGAATAACACCACATTGATCAGGCGCATCCTGCATTTTACAAAGATTGTATATAAAATCCTTGCAGGTTTAGCCTGTAATATTCATGTATCAGGTCCGGGGCAAATGTAAGGCTTCAATAGCAGAACCTTTAAAACAACGAAACCAATAATGCAGATTAGCCTGTATTATTCATACGTCAAGTTTAGGGCAGATGCAAAGCATCGGAAGCTGAAGCTGTAGTAGCCTACCGCGAAGCTTTCGCAACGAAGCAGATGCCCTGAAATTGGCGCACTTTGTAAAAATGAATGCATAATAAATATTAGGGTTCTAATTTGTTATTTTAATGTTCTTCAACACATTACATAATTATCATTCATTTTTATGAATAATACAAGTTAGATCAGTATATCTGCAATATTCATTAAATCCCGGTCAATGTCCTTATGTAACTTCACCGTCTTATTTAACGGGACATGAACAATTTCGTTTTGCATTAAACCGACCATAATGCTTTTCTGATCATCGAGCAGTGCCTCAACTGCACCAACACCCAGGCGGCTTGCATTGAACCGGTCTACAGCAGACGGTGAACCACCCCGTTGAATATGCCCCAGTATGGTTGTACGAATATCAATACCGGTGAATTCCTTCTGAAATTTTGCTGCAATATCGATTGCCCTGCCTTCGTCTTCTCCCTCTGCAACAAGAATAATTGTTGACCGCTTTTCTTTAACCCGTTTGGTAAGGATCTGCCTCAGCTTGTCAAGCTGTCCCTTCACTTCAGGTATAAGTATACCCTTTGCCCCGCAGGCTATCCCGCTTTGCATGGCTACAAAACCGGCTTCTTTTCCCATGACCTCAACAAAGAACACACGGTTAAGCGAGCTGGCAGTATCCCTGATCTTATCCACTGCCGTTACAATGGTATTCAGGGCCGTATCATAACCAATCGTATATTCGGTGCCATAAAGATCATTGTCAATGGTCCCCGGAATCCCCACGAAAGGGATATCATATTCCTTTGACATCAGGCTTGCACCGGTAAAGGAACCGTCACCACCAATAACGATCACGGCGTCTATTCCGGCTTTTTCTAACTGATCATAAGCCTTTTTTCTGCCTTCCCGGGTTTTAAACTCTTCACAGCGGGCTGTCTTTAATATGGTACCGCCTCTTTGAATAATCCCGCTGACATCCCTGGAAGTTAACTTTCTTATATCCCCGTCAATCATACCCTGGTATCCGTGCATTATGCCCATAACTTCCAGTTCATGGTTTATTGCCGCTCGCGTAACGGAACGGATTGCCGCGTTCATTCCGGGTGAATCTCCTCCCGAAGTAAAAACTCCTATTCGGTTTATTCTTCCCATATCATGTAATTTTTTTACAACTATTATATATTATTCAAAATAAATGAAACACATCAAAAAAAATCAAAATATTTTTATTCTCATGGTTCGGATTCAATATACCCGGCTACCTGCTCCATCAGCCACTGGGGAGTTGAGGTAGCACCACATATACCAACCGATCCGGCATTTTCTATCCATGCAGGATCAATTTCATTTATGTCAGATATGAAATAACTTCGCGGATTGATAGCGTGGCATTCGGAAAATAAATACTTTCCGTTAGAACTTTTCTTCCCGCTTACAAACAAAATAACATCATGTTCGCGGCTGAACTCACGTAATTTTTTTGCACGGTCGGCTACTTGCCCGCAGGTTGATTTTGCACATCTTATAAATGGTTCTGTTTTTAAAGCTGAAGCTTTTGTCCTGACAATATTCACAATCTCTTCATATTGCTCCCTGCTTTTGGTGGTTTGTGAATAAAGATGAACGGGGCGTGAAAAGTTAACCTGGTCAAGGTCTTCAGCTTTTTCAATAATAATTGCACTGTTACCTGCACGGCCGAGTAACCCGATAATTTCAGGATGGTTCTTTTTACCGTAAATAACAACCTGCCCTTTATTATGCTGAAGCTCTTCATAACTTAACCTTACTCTCTCCTGAAGCTTCAGCACAACCGGACAGGTTCCTTCAATAAGCTCAATATTATTACGTTGTGCTGTCTGGTATGTCTCGGGCGGCTCCCCATGGGCCCGTAGTAAAACTTTGCAGTTTTTCAATTCCCTGTATTTATCATAAGTAATGGTTTCCAGACCCTTCTCTTCCAGCCGCCTGATCTCCCTTTCATTATGTACTATCTCTCCCAGGCAGTAAAGATGGCCTTCTTTTTTAAGTATATCTTCCGCTATCTGAATTGTGTTTATCACTCCGAAACAAAATCCCGAGTCTTTATTAATTTCAACCTTCATCATTATTAATGATTTCAATGATTCACCTGATAAGCATGCCCCCTGCCTGTTGCGTTTGCCGGTATCTGTGCCCATGCGGGAATATATGCAATAATTATCAATACTCCCGAAGCAATCGATCAAACCACTCAATCTGATCGTCCACGGTCATTGTCGAATTGTCAAGTACAATTGCATCGGGTGCCTTAATCAGAGGACTTTCCTCACGAGTCAGATCGAGATTATCCCTGTCCTCAATATTTTGTTTTATCTCGTTATAATTTACCCTTATACCCTTTGTAATCAGCTCATCATATCTTCGCCTGGCTCTTATCTCCATATCAGCAACCATAAAGATCTTTATTTCTGCTTTCGGAAATACAACCGTTCCAATATCCCTTCCTTCCATTACCACTCCCTTGCTTTCTCCCATTTTACGCTGAAGGGCAACCATTTTCTCCCGCACTTTCTTAATTTTACTGATCTGACTCACAATGCCAGACACTTCAACACCCCGTATTTCAGCTTCAACATTTTTGTCGTTCAGCAAAGTTTCGTGAATGCCTGTATCCGGATTATATTCAAAAGAGATATTTATATCATCAAGCCGCCCGGTAAGCATTTCCTGATCAACCTCGTAACCACGGATCAACTGGTGCTTTATGCAATATAACGCCACGGCCCTGTACATCGCGCCGCTGTCGATGTAAAGGTAGCCCAAATCATTGGCAACGGTCCTTGCGAAAGTACTTTTACCGCATGACGAATACCCGTCAATGGCAATTGTGAGCTTTTTACCCGGAGGATCCATTTAGTTGTGTTTATAAAAACACGAAGATAGCAATTTCATACCCCTTTAAAACATTTTACCAAATTCAGAAAGATTGGTGCTGAGAGAAAAATGATTGGAGGCTCCTGAAAGATGATAAGCTGCACGGCCATAACTGATATGAAACTTAGATACGCGAATGCCAAAACCCCATGAAAATCCGACCATTGCCGTCCGTGTATCCAGTTTCATCTCCTGCCGGCGCTTATAATTGTAACCCAGCCGTATCATGAAACTTTCGACCGGAAAAAACTCGACCCCTACAATAACATGGCGCATAAGCCTGTCAAAAAACTGATCAAGCTTAGCCGGTTTCTCAACCTGTCCCGTGAAAGGGTCAATCTCATCATGGATATCTTCCTCTGTTTTATAGGTCAGGTCCCATTTCTCAAGATGCTGGGCAACAAAGCTAAAACGAAAAGGCGCATGTTGCAGCTCCCGCGAAAACCCGGCAAGTATTTCAAAAGGAAGCGGTTCACGATCACCATTTTTGTAATATGTAGTGAGTTGGGTACCAAAATTTTTCATCACAAGAGATGCAGAAAATAATCTGTCAGGATTAAAATAAGTAATACCGGCATCAAGTGCAATGCCTAGTGAGCTGTATGATTCAAGGGATGAATAAACCGGCTTAAGATTAACGCCGAAACTTATCAGACTGTCGACTTTCCGTGAATATATCAGGTTAAAAGCATATTCGGCTGCTGTAAATTCACCTGTAATTTCTCCTATCGGATCAGCAGCTGTAAAGGTCCCATAATTAAGGTAGTGAATACCTGCAGCAAAATTGCCTGCCTCCCCGATAGAATTTGCATATGAAAAGTACCCGTAATTTAAACCTGCAAAATAATTGACATAATTCAATACCAGGTGATTGCTCATTTCTTCATTCAGAAGTGCAGGATTATGAAAAGGAAGGTTCAGGTCGTTATCATACACCGTAATCAGTTTACCTCCCAGGGAAGCTGCCCGGGCTGAATTTGTAAGATTCAGGAAATCATAGGTATTATCACCTCCGGATTGAGCTACCGAAACCAGCATCAGAAAAATCAGGCCTGTGGTGGCTGCAATCCTTCTCAACCCTGTACTCAGAAAAAGAATAACATGAATATAAAGCCAGAACTTTAATAACCCCTGCCAGGCCGGCCCTTTTTCCGAAAAATAAGTGTCACGATGAGTCTGGATCATTCTATTAAATGAAAAAGTCGATATAATAACGAAAATAACAAAAAAATATTATCTGACCGGCATTATTCATATGTCGGGCCGGAATCAGTTATTATTATCATAACTATTCCTGCAGGGGACTGGCAACAGGCGGCTTCTTTCCTGATAAAGGCTCAATATTATATTCAATCTCCATTTCAGAAAACAAAAAAGCACCGGGACCTGTCACAGTAACCGGTATCCCGCCGGAAGAACCATTAATTCCGTTATTGGAAGAAGATGTGTTATCACTGGTCAAAAAGCTAAATACCTGCTCCTTGTCAGATGAAGTAATTACATTTTTCATCAGATCATCCGGCACATTCTTAATATAAGCTGACCTGACCAGTTTTTCATCTCCGCTTTCGATATCAACCTTGTAAATACCGGCAGGATAATATGATCCCGACACCTCCGGGGACCTCACTATCAGTGCATATTCATATCCCTCCTCCCGCGCGTGCCTTATCAGTGTATTTTTCAACCCTTTACAAGATTGCGACGAATCGTATCGGACCCTGAGAATACCGGGAGAGATGCTTTTCGATACAAATGAAGGGTGAAGTGAAAAACGTTTATAACCGTTTGAAGAGGGCACGGATCGTGTGGGTGTCCTGTCATTCAACAAATTCTTCAGGATCCCGTTTTGGATCAATACCAAACTATCCTCCGGCATAACTCCTTCCGCATCCACTTTAAACGAACCGGGCAAAGGAGCAAAAGAAAAACCCGGGTAAGCCGGCATTGTGGTTATGGTTAGATTTTCGGAAGCCACCTTCTTATTCAGTTTTGTTTCAAATGTATTGGGATTTTGTTCGTAATAGACACTGTTCTGCGGACCAGCCGACAGGGATTCCCTATATGCCACCAGGGAATTCTTACCCCTGAATAAATCGTTATAGACCATTTGAAGGGCAGGTTGCCCCTGTACCAGAACCGGTCCGGAATAATTTTCCTGGAGGGGATCGGCAGTATTAACGGCGGTAATGTTAGCCGCCAGGGTGTTAAGATCTTTTTCAAGGCTATCAGAAGAAATCAGTTCCTTAATGTCCCGCGAAAAAGTCACTACATGATGCGTGATCTCTTTTCCGGCAGGATCGAATATTGAGGCTGAGGATGATATAATGGACAGCTGCAGGGGAATTTTCAGTGTCGTTCCTTCTGAATTGACAAAATAGACTGTTGCAAAAATATAATTCAATGTAACTTCCGAATCGATAATATCAGGATACCGGTAATATACTTCAGATAACTGTTTTACCAGATCTTCCAGTTTATCAATATCAGGATCAGGTTTGATCACGGTATCGATCATTTCCACAACAGGAGCCCTGCTGAAATCATCAATCTCAAGGTCTTCAACAGAAAGGCCGCTTCTTTCAAGCATCTCCATCTTGTTTTTATAGCCCGCACCGGCTCTTTTATAAATATTATTCGTAATAACCCATAATGCCTGTCTGATACCGTCGTAATCGTCCTCAACCGGCAGGTCATACTCGGGTATATCGGGAAGTGAAGGTTGCGGATTTCCATCAAAATTTTCATCATTCACCTTATAGTCACCTGCCATAACCCTTGCCGCCCATGTTTTATGTTTGTTTTCCCCGGAAGAGATCAGTGCTCCCAGGGTGGCACTTATATGCAAAGAATGCATGTCAGCCACGGTATAACTTATGAAAAACGGTTTATCAAAATCCTTATAAACCAGTTCGGTCATATTGCGTTCCATTTCATCCTTCATGGCCTGCAAGACAATATCAGGCTGACAAAACATCTTTCCGGAATTTATTCCTGGTAATAACAATATAAACAACAATGCAAATGCCGCGTTGTATTTCTTCATTTTTCTGATATTTTATTCGGAGTTTCCTGTTGCCCTGGGGTTTGGCAGAACCGGCATGGTCATTACCGCAACAGGTTGTCGCTGTGTTTCAACTTTATTCACTAAAAGGGCCGGAGAAATAGTGCTAACCGGAACCTGGCCGGATTCAGCACCGCACATACCGTTAAATACACCCATCGTATCTCCGGTACCTTCAATCCCGGAAAACATTACAAGGGGAGTACCGATCAGGTTCACCCCGCGAACCAGCTCATCAGACCTGCCATCAACATATATCCGGTATACTTCAATAGGCGTAATATTAAATACATTCGGGGAATAACGGGAAGTTTGTGTAAAACCGCCAATAACGGTTTTAAAATAATACCCGAATTCCTTATCCTGTCTTTTGCATGTTCTGATCAATTTTTTCCTTAACGCTCTGTCAGACAATGGCTTTTTTGTCCGAACAAACATGTTTGATTGCCGGGAAACAGGAGCCTGACCTGCTCCGGCACGACCATGCCCGTTAGATGTATCCCCTTCTTTTACAGGCACTCGTGATAACAAAAAATCTTTAACCACTCCGTTCCGGATCACATCTACCTTTTGTCCCCGGATCCCCTGATCATCATATTTATATGAGCCAAACAAATCCGTATCAAGGTAATTTTCAGCCTGGGGATCAAAGCTTATCGAAATGTATTCCGGAAGATACTGATGCTCCTGCTTACCTTTAAAAGTGTGACTGTCTGTAAAATTACGCATCCTGTGTCCTTCCACACGATGACCAAAGATCTCATGGAAAAAAACACCCGCGGCTTCGGGTGAGAGAATAGCAGGACCGGAATATGCCTCTGCCAATGGTGCATCTTTCAGTTTTGTCATCAGTATTCTTAACTCAATTAAACTGCTGGTGATCTCCTGTTCCGAAGGCAGGCGATCCGGAGTAAATGCTGTAAATGATTTCTGAAATGGAATGGGATTACCCTCCTTCGTCAATACAGCACAAATAAAATGTAACTGGCAATGGGAATTATTTTGAACAACGGAACTGCCTTCCGTTGAAACGAAATATTTTCTTTCGGTAGAATATGCAAGATAACCTTCGGCAAAAAAGATACCCGAATCCTGGTTAAAGAGTTCCGTATACCGTTTCAGCTTTTCCTCCCAGACCGCGACATCCGGAAATTTATCATCAGTAAGCGGCGGTTCATAGAAAGTTTCCGGCACAGCTTTGGCAAAATCAGGTATACTCTTCCCGTCGGATTGGTCAGGCATATTCTCCCTTATCGTCAGATAGCGTTGAATGGCCTTCTCATACGAGCTGTTTGTAATCTTCCATAACTGTTGCTTAATGGCCATCTCATTATTATCCAGGGGAATGATGCCGCCTTGCCCTTCGTCTGCCATCATTCCTGAAGGATGGGAAGCAAACAAATGCGTATTATCAAAATTATAATCACCTATCCTCACATTGGAAAAAGCTATACGTTGCCTGTTGTTCCGTGAACGGATCAGACTTCCGAGTGATGCTCCGATCACATATTCATTCATTTCGTTTACCCTGTATTCCATATAATACACAGGATGATCCAACTTACTGAGGATCTCAAATTCTCGGTTGAGCTCATCATTCAGAACAGGCAATAAACTTTCTCGCGAAAATCCCTGCTGAAAAAATAAAAGTAATGCAAACAAAAGGGCCGGAGCCCGTTTAAAAAATACCATGATCCCTCCTTAAATTAAACAATCTTTTTATATCAGCATTAATCAGGTCCTGCTGAAAAACATGAAATAAATATATAATCAGTATCATGGCCAATTAAACATTTTGTCAACTTTATTGACGAACACTAATCAGGACCTGTCCATAATGTCCGGTATCCGCGTTGCTGCCAAAATTTTAAACCCTCGAATACCTTAGTATACCGCGGTTTAAAATTTTCGCGCGCCTTGATCTCGAACATTCTGAACAAACACTACGAGTTAATTGACAGACTCTAATTATAAACACTTTTTTAAAAACTCAAAAATAAGATAATTTGTTATACTCTTCACGGAAATAATCTTTTCATAGTTATTTGTTATTTTTATGACTATATATTTATAAACTGTATTAATCACACTCATCAACTTTGAAGAAAATGCAAGGCATAGAAAGCTGAAGCTGTTGTTACCTGCCGCGAAGCTTTAGCCATGACAAGCCATTAATGCAAAATAAGTACAATATTTTTTTATGGACGCACGCTTAAACAACCATCCCTTCAAAAAGGCCCTGAAGGATTATCATTATCTGATCAACCGGGGTTATCCTGAAAGGGGAGTGCTAAAACTGGTGGGTGACCGCCATAAGTTAAGCGGAGATCTCCGCGCTGTACTTTACAGGGGAATCTCCCGGGATGATAAGGTAGTGAAACGAAAAAGCAAATTGACAGATACCCTGAACCATACAATTGTTATGGACGGGTATAATGTGTTATTCACCATTCTGAATTACCGTCTTGGCAGGATCGTTTTCCTGTCTAATGACGGGATATGCAGGGATGCAGGATCCCTACACGGAAAAACGAGAAACCTTTATCTGTTTGAAGATTGTGTTAATAAAGTTCTTGTTTTTCTGAGGAACAGGATCAGGAACCTCATTGTATTCCTTGACGCTCCGGTTGAGAGGAGTAAAGATCACCAGTCATACATTCAACAAAAAATGAGATTATTGTCCCTGGAAGGCGAATGCCGTATAGAAAAATCAGTAGACAAGGTGATAAGGGATTTTGTCAGCGGACAGATTGCCAGCTCTGATACCGGAATTATCGACAATACCGGCCTGAGCATTGCAGATCTTCCATTTTTAATCCTTACAGACACCTTTAGGGCAAAATTAACAAATCTCACAGCTATGCTGAATAATACAGCTGTTTAATGTTTCTCCTTATAATTAAGAACCTGCAAGTATTTAACCGTAAATAGGGTCTGCTGAAAAACATGAAATAGATTAATAACCTGTACAATACAGTAACTAATTGTTTGTTAAGTGCAAGGGTTTTAACTCATATTAATAAAATCCTTTGCATTTATTTAGAGTCTGTCAATAAAGTCCCAGTGTTTGTTCAGAATGTTCGAGATCAAGGCGCGTGAACATTTTAAACCGCGGTATACTAAAGTATTCGAGGATTTAAAAAGTTTCACAACTTTAATAATTTTTAAAGGTGTTCAAGAGCTCACTTTTAAGTGAGTTCTTGAACTCATTTAAAAGTGAGTTCAAGAGCTCATTTAAAAGTGAGTTCAAGAGCTCACTTCGTTCGGTTGAGCAGCAACGCGGATATCGGACATTATGGACAGACACTATTTAAGGATAATATTTCGTTAGTCTGTAGCACATCATCTACCGCGATGGCTGCAGCTCGCGGTATTCTTATACAGCTTCGCTTTGCCGCCTTGTATCTGATGCGCTACAGACTTTTTCAGCAGATCCTAAATAAGAAAAGCCGGGAAACGTCAACCCCAGGGAAAAAGAAGGAAATAAAAAGAAAACAATGAATCCGGCAAAACAGATCCGACAGACGAAAAAGCCGGATTCTGGCAATGCCCGTACCATACTCACGTGCCTGTATTGAAGTGATCAGCCACCTTAATTCCCGAAAAGGAGATTACCCTGAATAACTATTCCGCAAAGTTTTCAGATCTTAATTTCGTGATTTATTTTTTGACTTTGATCTTTCGGGGTGGTACTGGATCATAGCCATGCGTGCCCCATGGATGACAACGGGCGATACGTCTCATGCCCATCCAACTTCCCTTCAGGGCACCATGAATTTTTATCGCTTCAACAGTATATTGTGAACAACTTGGAATATGCCTGCAACTGCCCGGAAGCAAAGGAGAAATTGTATACTGGTAAATTCTAACCGGTATAATAAATATCGTATTAATAACTTTCCTGAAAACCCCCATAATATAATTTCCCTGTTTAGCGTATTCTGATAACCTGTAACCATTCAATCTCATTCCATCACTCACTCAGGCTTTCTATCGCTCTCTCCTTTTCCTTTTACCAACCATCCTGGTTCGCTATTCACCTTTACAGCCCATGGATTGCAGGTAACCGACCGGTTACCCTCGACTTCATTCTCCCGAATATTCTACAAAGTTACGCTCAGTTTCATACAAAACAATACTAATATCCAACTTATTACTGATCTTAGCGCGCAAAATATTGTAAATGATCACCGCTATATTCTCAGTTGTCGGATTAAGGTTCTTAAACTCCTTCAAATCTATATTCAGGTTATAATGATCAAACCGTTTAACAATATATTTGTCAATAATCCTTTTAAGATGGTTCATATCCATAACAAAACCGGTTTCCGGATCAATATCCCCTGTTACCTTGACAATAAGGTCATAATTATGCCCGTGATAATTGGGCCTGCTGCATATGCCAAAGGCATCATAATTTTTCTTCTCATCCCAGGCCGGATTATGTAATCTGTGAGCAGCATTAAAGTGCGCTCTACGGCAAACAGTGACTTTCATATAAAGTGGCTTTATAAATTAACATATTTACACAGATATGGTTTAATATTAATTATTTATAGTTCGTCAATAAACTCGTAGTGTTTGTTCAGAATGTTCGGGATCAAGGCGCGTTAACATTTTAAACCGCGGTATACTAAAGTATTTGAGGATTTAAAATGTGAGCAGCAACGCGGATATCGGACATTATGGACAGAAACTATTTAATTATGAATACCTTTTACCTGTGACGATTTGGCGGATTTCCCGGCCGATTTCGAAAATTAGTTATATTTTTGCCGAAAAGCAAAATCCATCCGAACGGGGTTTTGAAGTAGCGGTACAAAACAGGAAGTGATCGCGTGCGTGAGTGAATAAGTGAGTGATATTGATCATGGGGAAATCAGGGCTGAAGGATTGAAATGCTGCTGATGTCTCTAATGTGAGCATAACCCGGGAAAGAAGAGAACAATCATCAGTAAAATGAAAAAGTACCTCATAATACAAACAGCATTTATAGGTGACGTAATCCTCGCTACGCCCCTGCCGGAAAAAATCAGGAAATATTTTCCCGATGCCCGGATTGATTTTCTGGTCAGACATGGAAATGAATCATTGCTTGAGAATAATCCCCATATCAATAATATTATCACATGGGAGAAAAAAAAGCGTAAGCTGGCAGGATTGCTTAAAATAACACGTAAAATAAGGTCAACCCGATATGATGAGATCATTAATTTACAGCGTTTTTTTTCAACAGGATTATTATGTTTTTTTTCGGGTGCTGACAAAATTACCGGTTTTAATAAAAACCCGTTTTCATTTTATTATTCAAAAAAAGTGAAACATCTGATTGGTGACGACCTTCATGAGGCAGCACGTAATCTGAAGCTTATTGAACATATCACCGACAAAGAATTTATAAGGCCTGCATTGTATCCTTCTGAAGCCAATTACAGATCAGTTCAATCATACAAAAATAAACCCTATGTATGCATTGCCCCTGCTTCTGTATGGTATACAAAACAATTCCCCGCCGAAAAATGGACAGAGTTGATCAGCCTGATGAAAAAAGATATAAAAATATATCTTATCGGTAGCCGGGATGACAAATTGCTGTGTGACAAAATTATTGAAAAAAGCAATAAAAAAAATGCAGTTTATAATCTTTGCGGTAAACTGAATTTGCTTGAATCTGCAGCTTTAATGAGTACTGCGGTTATGAATTATGTCAATGATTCTGCCCCCTTACACATTGCATCAGCTGTTAATGCACCAACTACAGCAGTCTTTTGTTCAACAGTGCCTGAATTCGGTTTTGGCCCCCTGGCAGATAATTCACGTATTATTGAGGTCGGTTATAAACTTGAATGCCGTCCATGCGGATTACATGGATATAGGAAATGTCCGGAAGGGCATTTTAAGTGTGCATGGGATATTCCTGTGAGCAAAATGGTACAGGACCATATTGATTAAGCCAATTTCCTGTTTACTAATGTTTAACACAATGATCAATGATATAAATAATGCACTGACCATATTAAAGCAGGGGGGCATTATCCTGTACCCCACCGATACTGTTTGGGGAATTGGTTGCGATGCAACTTGCGAAGATGCGGTGGAAAGAATATATAAGATCAAAAAACGACACGACTCAAGAAGCATGCTTATACTGCTCGACTCAATCCACCGTCTTACTCAGTATGCAGGTACGATTCCCGATGTTGCCTTCGAACTGAACGAAGTATCAGTTAATCCCCTTACTATTATTTATCCTGATGCTAAAAATCTGGCCCCTAACCTGCCGGCCGAAGATAATTCGATAGGAATTCGTATAATACATGACGAATTCTGTCGCAAGTTGATCGAACGCCTGAAAAAACCACTGGTTTCCACCTCTGCCAATATAAGCGGTAAACCTGCGCCCCCAGGTTTCCATAATATTGATCCGGAGATCAAAAAAGCAGTTGACTATATTGTAGAATGGCGCCAGAATGACCTTTCTGCTGTTTCACCGTCGGGAATTATCAAACTTGGACAAAATGGTGAGGTTCAGGTTATCAGGGAATAATATATACCGGGTCAATGACGAAAATTAATTCTTTTTGCCGCATGACAATTTAACAATTATTTGTTTATAAAAAAAATGGTACGATTTATGTATGGATAAATATATATATATTTGTATATTTGTAATGAATAAATAAACATATTAGGCATGAGGCGAACAAATACCTCCTGATTTATTGTTTAATATGTAACCACTGTAATTCATAAATCAACAAAATAAAGAATATTCATATAAAACGAGCATGATATTTTTTAAGCATAAATATCACAAAAGATTATGTTTAAAAAATAATATGCGAGAGCGAAGCGGTTACATTCGTTCTCAAATTTTTAATTAATTTTTTATCAAATAATTACAAAATTTTAAACGAATGAAAAAGTTTATTATTAGCGCCATGGTTTTTACATCAGCTGTATTGATAAGTTGTAACAGCCAGACTACAAAGGAAGATGAATCAGGTAAATCTGAAAGTTTTAAACCTGAAATTACCGCGTCAACAGAAAAAGATGCTGAAATAAATACCAAACCGATAAAACTGACCAGGCAGGATTTTTTGAATAAGATTATGGATTATGAATCAAATCCCCAAGTATGGAACTACAAAGGAGAACTGCCGGGTATTATTGATTTTTATGCTGACTGGTGTGCACCCTGCCGCACAACATCACCTATCCTTGAAGAGCTGGCCGGGGAATATGCAGGCAGGATAAATGTATATAAAGTGGACGTGGACGCGGAAAAGGAGCTGGCTGCCGTATTCGGAATTCAGGGTATTCCTTCATTTCTTTTTATTCCAATGGAAGGAAATCCGAGTATGACATCCGGGATTGCCCGTACTAAGGAAGAAACAAAACAATTATTTGTCGATAATATCGAAAAATTATTGCTTAATAATTCTGACACAAGGCCGTGATTTAACCCCAAATTAATGTCTGTCCATAATGTCCGATATCCGCGTTGCTGATGAGGTTTTAAATCCTCAAATACTTTAGTATTCCGCGGTTTATAATGCTTACGCGCATTGAGGCTATTCTATAGAATAATATTGTTTTAATTTCTTCCCGCGAACCGGGATTTTGCCAACATTATTATTTCCTTAACTTTGGTTTTTAAAACAAACCATTAATAAACTTTTTTCGTTTATTACGGGAACGATTAATTCAACCAATTGTCTAACTATTGCACAGTGTGACTTCAGAAGAGATCCTAATAAAAGAATGCAAAAGGCACAACAGGTTCGCTCAGAAGGAGTTGTATGAAAAATACACACCTGTGATGTATGGTATTTGCATTCGTTACACCAGTGATCCCGATGAAGCAAAAGACATTATGCAGGAAGGATTTATAAAAATATTTTCGCATATCAGGCAATATAAAGCAAAAGGTTCTTTTGAAGGCTGGATGAAAAGAATAATGGTAAACACGGCCATTACCCATTATCATAAAAATAAAAAAGGTAATGTTGTCGGGAGGATTGAAGAAATAGACGAATCGGGAATTCTTCACGAACAAAGCCAGACGGAAGAAATGGAAGAAGGAATTGATAAGGCGGATATCAACAGCTCAAAAATTGATTACCGTATAGTATCACATGCCCAACTGAGTGTGAATGAATTGCTAAAAGCTTTGCATGTGTTGCCTGAAGCATTTAAAATGGTGTTTAATTTACACTGTATAGAAGGTTACAAGCATAAAGAAATCGCCGGGATGCTGAAGATCGATGAAAAGACTTCACGCACAAGATTATTAAGGGCGAGAAATATATTACAGAAAGAAATTTATAAAATGAGTATAATTAAAGTGGGGAAATAGTGGCGCAGGACAATTCAAATATAGATCAACTGTTTAAGGATTCCTTTTCGGACTATAAACCGCGAAGAAATGATTTTTCATTTGTTGAGATTGACTCAAAACTCAGCAAATCAGCATTTTTTTCATTCAGGCTTTCTTCTTTTAACATTTATTACGCGTCAGCTATTGTCGCCACTCTGATCTTATCAACTTACCTCACGGCGGGAACATTATTCACTACTCAATCAAAGCATGTCAACGAAGAACGAAATGAACAACAACACACGCACGAGATTTATGAAGAACCCGGGGATGCTGCTGAAGAAAGTTCAAAAATCAATTTGCCTGAAAATGAAAACAAGGTAAAAATATCACCTGCCGTTCCTGATGTAACGGTTAAAGAAAGTATTGAAAGAAATATTGATCATACATCGGCAGAATCGACTGAAGTAATACATGACGAAAAAAATAAAGAAACAGAAAAACCTGATATTTCTTCCACTCCCCTTGATATCGAGAATGAAGAGATTGAAGAAGACAGTGTAACTATAATTAAAACCGAGGATGTGATAATTCGCGATACTTTTGAAGTTATCATTCCGGGTTCGAGAGGTTCAAACCGAAAAAATCGTTAAATTTGGTCATCAGAAATTTAACCATGGATTTTGATGATCAGATTATCATGGATACTTGTCTTTTTCTTGATCCGCATAGCAGTTCCACATAATGATCTTACTGCTGCAACACCCTCTTCACCAAATGACACCATTTTTATTAAAGCGGATACTATCCGTATGACAGATACGGTGGTTATCGTAGCTGAAGAGAAAAAAAAGCTTCATATAAACCTGAAAACATATATTAACCCCATGATACCGGCAGGAAAATACGGCTCAACATCCTCACTCACTGAAGATCTTGCAGATTACTACAACAATGAACGCAAAGGACTGCCCTCTTTTTCACTCGGAACACAGGCAGGAGTGGAATATGGCAAATGGATGAGCAGGATGGGCCTGGCATATACCGTATTCAGGGAACAAGTGGATCATGCTCCGACAAATGTTATAATCAGTAAAAAAAACTACTTTCAAACCGATACGCTTGATGAGTATTTTCGTGTATACCAGGGTGATACAACCTGGATTTATGCCACACAAAACAGGCAGTATTCATATATTGATACTACATACCTGAATACCCCTTATACAAACAGGTATTCCTATTTTGAGATTCCTTTCTCGGTAGGATATTCACTTAAATATTCCAAATTTTCCTATATCCTTAATACCGGTATTATTGCCGGTTTTTACATTAAGCGCCTGAATCAGAGAAATGTATATGTCGAACAGGAAAGGTCTCTTCAATTTCTCAATGAACAGAACGCGATGAAGAGATTCAACTTTTCGGTTTTTCTGAGTGTCGAAATAAGTTACTACTATTCTGAAAAATTTGACTTCTTCGTTGAACCGATGATCAAAAAACACATCAACTCTTTTTTCAGAAGTACTTACCCTTATCATTATTCACCTGCATCAATTGGTCTTAAAGCAGGATTTAAATATTATTTCAATATTGAAAAACCCGTTAAAAAATAATGTATTCCAGGCTCTTCATATCACTCATAATTCTTAATATCCTGTTACAATGCCTGTTGTTATGCCACCTTAATGCACAAAGCAGTCCAGTGCCATTTATTATCAATGAGCAATTGATAATCGATAATGACACCACCTGGAATTCAGACACAATTCTAATATATGATAATGTTTCTGTTAGTCCCGGTGTATTGCTTACAATCAGCAAGGGTGTTTATATTGAATTTCAGGGACATTATTCTTTCACGGTTTTCGGAAGATTAAATATCTATGGTTCGGCTGATGAAAAAGTGCGGTTTACCGTGAATGATACCACGGGTTTTTCATTGCGGCAGTCGCCGCAAGGGGCATGGCAGGGTATCAGATTTCGCGGCGGAACCGGTCCCTCTGTTATGCAACACGCTGTTATTGAATATGCAAAAGCCACTGATCAGCCTCTCAGCGGCAACGGAGGAGGAATTTATATTGAGACCTATAATAACCTGGAGATCAGCAATTGTATCATAAGGAACAATTATGCCCGTATCGGCGGGGGCATTTTCTGCGATAACAGTAATGCTGTAATTTCTCATAATCTTATACATTCCAATATTTCGGAGGATGGCGGCGGGGGCATTTTCATTCATAATTCCGAATTAAAGATTATTAATAACATAATTTATAATAATATTTCATCCCGGGGCGGGGGTGTTTTTTTTCAAAACGCTGCTGACCCTGTTCTGGTTAATAATACCATAATCAATAATTCTGCCGGTGAATCAGGTGGCGGAATTTATTTTCATTTAGGTTCCGATCCGGAAATCAGCAATACAATAATTTACGGTAACCAGGCAGAGACAGGCGGCAAGCAGTTACATATTCCTTCAGGTTTGATACCCTCGTTTTATTATTGTGATATTGAAGGAGGCGAAGTGGAATTAACCAAGGATCCTGAAGTGGAATATCCTGGGATAGCCGAAAATATTATTGATGTCATGCCGGATTTCAGATTGGATCATCCTTTTGATTTCAGCTTAAGGGATACCAGCGGATGTATTGATGCAGGAAATAATAGTTACGTGGAGCACAAACTCGATTTTATCAACAACCTGCGGATCTGGGACGGAGATATGAATGACACGGCTACGGTTGACATCGGGGCATATGAATATGGCGCGCCACCCGGCCTTCAGGTTACATACCAGGCACAGGATGTTACAGTACAGGGTGCGGCTAATGGTAAACTGGTGCTTAACATTACCGGGGGAATTCACCCCTACCATCTCTCACTCAGCGGGCTTTATACTTCAAAATATTTTACTGATGTCGATACAGGTGACTTTGTTATTGACAAGTTATATACCGGACGTTATGACTTAACGGTATGGGATAACAACGGATATTCATATTCAACGGAAATAGATATTAATTTCAGCGGAACAGTAGATTTTTCAATTAGCGGAAACGTTTTTACAAAACACGGTCTGTTAAATGAAGGAGTAGTCATTGCATTTCTGAAAATGGAGAATTATTACAAACCTGTGGATATTGTAGAGGTATATAATGGTGAATACCTGTTTGAGAATATTGATTCGGCAGAATATATCTTATATGCCATCCCGAATTTCATCAATACTCCCAATTATATGCCAACCTTCTTTGCAAATACAAGCACATGGGATCAGTCAAATATAGTAGAGGCATACGGTAATACGTACGGAGTAGATATTTACCTTGAAAATATCGCCCCGAAATCCATCCATGACGGTAGAATAACAGGGAACATTATTTATGAGGATAGTTTAAGCTACGAACCGGATATATATAAAATTTCCTGGTTTGATAAAGACCCCGACAGTTTAATTAATCCGGACAATTCAGGAGAGAATATCACGATTATTCTGTTTAATGGAGGGCAAGCTATAGCCTGGACATTATCGGATAAAAACGGCAATTTCCATTTCAGCAACCTGCCTTATGATACCTATTCACTTATGGTTATCAAGCCCGGGCTTGAGATGTATAATGTACCCTCATTAACAATTAACGAAGAAAGCAACACATTTGACGATATAAAGGTTTTTATACGTTCGTCGGATATTTTTATAAGTATAGAACAGGAGAAAACCGACTGGGATGTTCAAATAGGGCCAAATCCTGTACGCGATATCCTGAATATCAATTTTAACCATTACAATGAATTGCCATTCCGGATCAAGATCACGGACATGAAAGGAAGGGAGATAAGTAATCGCCTATATGTCAAGCCCTCAGCTATTACAAATTTAGAAATAAGAATGGATGATCTGATAAGCGGTGTTTATTATTGCGGCATTGAAGCTTCAAGTTACAGGTATGCCTTCAAAATAATTAAGTATTAGCGCCGGGGCGCAATAATTAATAACTATGAGAAACAGAAGACTGATAACATATTATATTATCTTATTATTCGGAATTCTTTCAGTTACAGAAAAGATATCCGGTCAAAACACAATTACCGGAGAAAAAGCGTCTCCGGGATCATTAATGAGCACGGAACAGTTGAAGCTTTTTCTTCCCCGCGATTATATCAGTAATCTGCTTCCTGAACAATTAGTATCTATAATTCCCGAAGACCTTTCTTTCTCAGCTTTTAGCGATCAACCTTTATACTGCTATGAAGGAACAGATTACAACTGGGCCATCACAAAAAGCATAAGGAAAGAATTAAATATAGCAGACCGCAGCATCAATCTGTATATAAGTGAGTGGGACAGTGCTAATATGAATTTTATGCCGGCTGAAAAATATATGTTTGTTTTTACTGATTCGGGGCAGATCACTGATGAAAATCTCCGCGTGTGGGATAGCACGAACTGGACTGATATATATCAGACCCGCTATTATTACAATAACCTGATGGAACTTGATTCCTCGATAAAACAACTATGGAGCGTGGAACAAAAGGAATGGGTAAACAATAGAAGGGTAATTGCCAGTTATTTAGATAAAGACTCTGTTGAGCAGGTAAAATATGTTTGGAACACTGATCCGGCCGAATGGACTTATACAACCAGGATCAATATTAAACAGGTTGATTCTCTCGGTATAAGAACAACAATAAATTATACCCGGGATACAGAAAACAATTTGTGGAAAAACAAGTCTTATACTATTGATAGTCTCAACGACCGGAATGATATCAAATTAAAAATAACATGGATATGGGATCAGGAACAGGAATTTTGGGGCAATTATGAAAAGGTTTACTGGGCATATGACCACCAACATCATATTTCCGGAAAAACAATTAATTACTGGGATCCGAATGATTCGACATGGTATACCGACAATAGCACAAAACATATATATGATGAAAGAACCGGCCTTGTTCAATCAAATAAATTTTACCTGGATTTTGTTCTCGATGAATTAAGCTTATCTGAAAAAGTGACATATATATATGAGGATAATTTCCTTTTTGAAATAACAGAAACCCGTTACAACACATCCGGAGAATCATGGAAAAATGTTTACCGGCTGAGCAGATTATTTGAACCTTTTAATTCTACATCAATTACCCCTTCACCGGATAATAAGAAACCCTTTATTTTCCCAAATCCTGTGGCGGATTATTTATACATCAGCCTGCCTGAGAATACCGGGCCGGTATATGATCTTGGTATTTTTTCAATTACCGGACAAATCATCTTTACTAAACCACAATATTATCCCGGGCAGTCAATAGAGCTCAGGGGTATTAATAGCGGTTTTTATATTCTGAAATTCAGAACCGGCAATGAATTCCATACCCTGCCCTTCATTAAGAAATAATTTTTAAAAACCAGGATCCCGGATCCATAGATGTGCTTTGCTTTAAGCCCTTTTCAAATACCAGACTGCAAAACTTTTCCATTTTTATCAACACCCCTGTTTATTTGTAATGTTTTGAAGTAATTTTACTTTCAAATCATGGTGATCGTTTTACCCTTTATTAATCTAAATAGAGTCCGTCTATAAAGTAGTCAAAATGTTTAACTGGCCATGTGTCTGTTCATAAAGTTTCATTTGCAAGGCTCGCGCGGTCCGAAAACGCGGAGTTTACTTGTCGTAAATGAGCAATTTACGGACAAGCGTAACGCGGCAAATGGGACTTTATGGACAGAAACTAAATAGAATCTGTCAATAAACTCGCGGTGTTTGTTCAGAATGTTCGAGATCAAGGCGTGCAAAAATTTTAAACCGCAGTATACTATGGTATTCGAGGATTTAAAATTTTGGCAGCAACGAAGATATCGGACATTATAGACAAACACTAAATAAACCGATTGATCAATGTTCCTAATATTTGATACTGAAACCACGGGCCTACCCGGTAATCTTAATGCCGCGCTGACTGATCTTGCTAACTGGCCCCGAATGGTGCAACTTGCATGGGAAGTCCATGACGAAACAGGAAAACTGGTTGAAGCAAAAAACCGTATCATCAAACCGGAAGGATATACTATCCCTTATTCAGCCGAAAAGATACATGGGATATCCACTGATAAAGCTTTGCAGGAAGGAGAAAATATTATTGAAGTTTTGAATGAATTCTCCGTTTCGGCAGAAAGATCAAAAGTAATTATCGGGCATAATGTCGAATTCGACACCAAAATACTTGGCGCCGAGTATCTGAGAAACGATTTGGAAGCAGCATTTCTTAAGAAAAACATTATTTGTACCAAAATAACCAGTACTGATTTCTGTGCCTTACCGGGCGGGCGAAACGGAAAATACAAATGGCCCAATCTGGCCGAACTTCATACAAAACTATTCAGTGAACAATTTGCTGAAGCACACAATGCCTCAGCTGATGTAGCTGCCACAGCGCGATGCTTCCTGGAGCTTTACCGGCTTGGAGTAATATCGCCGAAAAAACTTGGCACGACTGAACAAAGTTACACCGAATTTATTAAATTAAATCCTACGATCATACCTCCTGTTGCTGTTGAGATAATTTCAAACAAGGATCCTCAGAATGAAATTGACATAAAGCCTGTTACAGATGATCTTACAGGCAATGCCGATGATACCGGTAACATTCCTTTCACACATCTGCATGTACACACACAGTATTCCATACTCGATGGTGCAGCGGATATCCCGGGTCTGGTCCGGAAAGCCAAAGATGATGGAATGGATGCCATGGCAATAACCGATCACGGAAATATGTTTGGTGTAAAGGAATTTCATAATACCTGTAAAAAATCCGGCATAAAGCCCATACTGGGTTGCGAGGTATATATTGCACGCCGGTCAAGGTTTGATAAATCGGAAAAAACCGATGGCGGTGGATTTCATCTTGTATTGCTTGCCAAAAATATAACCGGTTACCGGAACCTGATCAGGCTGGTTTCATACGGATGGACCGAAGGTTTTTATTATAAACCGAGGATCGACAAGGAACTCCTTAAAAAATATAACGAGGGCCTGATCGCTACTTCCGCTTGTTTAAATGGTGAGATCCCTTACATCATCCGCCACGAAAACAAAGAAAATACCCGAAAGGCCATAGAAGAATATAAAAGTGTCTTTAAGGATGATTTTTACCTGGAACTGCAACAACACCCATCTGATGACCCCAAAACCAGAAATGTATTTGAAGACCAGGTGTTTGTGAATAAACAACTGATCGGGCTGGCAAAAGAAACCGCGACCAAACTCATCGCAACCAACGATGTTCATTTTATAAACCGTGAAGATGCTGCCGCTCACGACAGGCTCTTATGCATCAGTACGGGAAAAGATGTTGATGATCCTTCAAGAATGCGCTACACGCAACAGGAATGGTTTAAAACAAAATACGAGATGCGGGAATTGTTTGCCGCGATTCCTGAAGCACTTGAAAACACCAGGGAAATCGCTGACAAGGTAGAATTGTACGAACTTGATTCAGATCCTGTAATGCCTGACTTTCCTATCCCTGATCAGTTTGAAACTGAAGATGATTACCTGCGGCACATAACATATGAAGGCGCTGAAGAACGTTATTCCGGGCTGACGGATGAAATAAAAAACCGTATTGATTTTGAGCTGGAAACCATTAAAAAGATGGGCTTCCCCGGGTATTTCCTCATAGTTTGGGACTTTATCAAAGCTGCACGTGAACTCGGTGTGTCCGTGGGCCCGGGAAGGGGTTCAGCGGCCGGCTCGGCTGTAGCATACTGCCTCAAAATTACAGACATCGACCCTATAAAATATGACTTACTGTTTGAACGTTTTTTAAACCCCGACAGAATCTCAATGCCTGATATTGATATTGATTTTGACGAGGACGGGCGGGAAAAAGTGCTGCAGTGGGTCGTAAATAAGTATGGTAAAAACCGGGTGGCACATATTATTACGTTTGGCACCATGGCCCCAAAAATGGCAATACGTGATGTGGCACGAGTTCAAAAACTTGAACTTGCCGAGGCTGACCGCCTGGCCAAGCTTATTCCCGAACGGCCCGGGACGACATTCGTGAAAGCATACCGAGAGGTTCCCGAACTGGAAAAAGAAAGACATTCATCCAATGAATTGATCTCTTCTACTCTTAAATATGCCGAAGTACTTGAAGGATCAGTCAGGCAAACAGGTGTACACGCCTGCGGTATCATCATTGGCCGCGATGATCTTGAAAAATACATTCCTATATCTACAAATAAAGATGCTGATCTCTTTGTTACCCAGTACGACGGCAAGCATATTGAATCTGTTGGCATGCTCAAGATGGATTTCCTGGGTCTGAAAACACTTTCCATTATCAAAGACGCGGTTGATAATATAAAGATCTCCAAAGGTATTGATATCGATATTAATGATATTCCCCTTGATGACCCGCTTACTTTCGAACTTTACAGTAAGGGAGAAACAACCGGCTTGTTCCAGTTTGAATCTGACGGAATGAAAAAACACCTGCGCACCCTGAAACCCAACCGTTTTGCAGACCTTATCGCCATGAATGCACTTTACCGTCCGGGTCCCATGGAATATATCCCACAATATATCGCCCGTAAACACGGGAAAGAAAAAATAGTATACGACCTTCCCGAAATGGAGGAATACCTGAAAGACACTTACGGGATCACGGTGTACCAGGAACAGGTCATGCTTCTTTCGCAAAAGCTTGCAGGATTTACCAAAGGGATGGCCGACTCATTGAGAAAAGCCATGGGGAAAAAGATAAGGTCGATGATGGATAACCTGAAGGAGAAGTTCATTGAAGGTTGCCGGGCTAATGGCTACAATGAAAACATCGCCCTTAAGATCTGGTCCGACTGGGAAGCATTTGCCCAGTACGCGTTCAACAAATCACATTCCACATGCTATGCATACGTTTCTTATCAAACAGCTTATTTAAAAGCACATTACCCGGCTGAATTCATGGCAGCCGTCCTCAGCAGGAACCTCAATGACATCAAAAAGATCTCTTTCTTTATGGATGAATGCCGGCGAATGGGGGCAAAAGTGCTGGTGCCGGATATAAACGAGAGCTTTTCCCGCTTTACGGTAAATAAGGAAGGAAATATAAGGTTTGGCCTTGCTGCGATTAAAGGTGTTGGTGAGTCAGCCGTGGAACATATCATTGAAGAAAGGAATAAAAACGGTCATTTTACCGATATATATAATTTCGTTGAAAGAGTCAACCTTGCGACGGTAAATAAAAGATGTACAGAAGCATTGATCATGGCCGGCGGCTTCGATAGTTTCCCGGATATTAAACGCCATCAGTATTTTGAAGATAATGACAAAGAGGAAAGCTTTCTTGAAAAACTGATAAAATATGGTAGTAAAATGCAGGGTGAATGTAATGCTGCCCCTACCCTATTCGGGGATATCGTTGACATTGAGATTGCCAGACCCGTTCCGGCCGATAAAGAGGAATGGCCCCATCTGGCCAAACTCAATAAGGAGAAAGAAGTGATCGGGATTTACCTCTCGGCTCATCCCCTTGATAATTTCAAACTTGAGATAAATTCTTTTTGCAATACCACACTTTCAGAGTTAAAAAACCTGTCTTCTCTGAAAGGTAAAGATGTTATACTGGCTGGTATAGTTATCCGGGCTGATCATTCCATATCAAAAAAAGGAAACCCTTACGGTATAATGGTACTGGAAGATTATACGGATTCATACAGAATAAATTTATTCGGAAAGGATTATGAAACTTACCGTAATTTCATGTTTCCCGGGTATTCATTATTTTTAAAAGGCACGGTTCAGGAACGCACATGGCCAAAAGACAGTACCGAGCTGGAATTCAAGCTAAAAAGCATTACAATGCTGGCAAATGTAAAAGAAGAGATGATCAGGAGCCTGAGCATCAGGATGTCGCTGGATAACCTTACAGATGAACTGATCCAAAACCTTCAGCAGGTTCTTCCCGAAAACGGGGGGAAGACTGATCTGAAATTCTATATTGTTGATGAACCGGAAGGACTTGGTATTAAGATGTTTTCACGCAATCACAGAGTTAATCTTTCTGACCGGCTCATTCATTTTCTTGAAAACACACCGGAACTTGAATTTAAAGTAAATTGATTGTAATAAGAAGTTCAGTGCCCGGGAAGTTGACCGGCTGAAGAATATAATATTTATTATTGCCTGTTCCTGACCCAAAGTCATCAGGCATGGGCAGGTTAAAGAATTGAGAAGCTGAGATGATCCTGAAAAATTTCTTTACCCGGAACATAAGTTTGCTATCGCCGGTCTTCAGACCTGAAACTTTTATTAATTTAATTTGTTATTTTTGTTGATCTTTTAAAACCAAAATTAATCTGAATTATTCATTTAAAGTACGATAATATGACAGTAGAAATTACAGACGGCAATTTTGATGAAATGGTATTGCAATCGGACAAGCCTGTAATAATTGATCTTTGGGCCGAATGGTGCGGGCCGTGCCGGATTATAGGTCCAATAATAAATGAGATCTCCGAGGAATACAAAGATAAAATAGTTGCCGGAAAACTGGATGTCGACAGCAATCCGGATATACCCGGCAAATACGGGATACGAAACATCCCAACGGTTTTATTCTTTAAAAACGGTGAAATAGCCGATAAACAGGTAGGAGCCGTTCCCAAAGCAAGTATTGTAAAAAAACTGGAAGCACTTTTATAAGCTGTATTATATACTCGTAAAGCTAACACACTACATAATTCTCATTCATTTTTTGAACCTTTAGCCCGGCGAAGCCAATAATACAGAATAAATTATTAGTCAATATAAATAATGAAATATTGAAATGCCGGATTACCGGGCTTACCGGAAAAAAATAAAACCTGGATAAGGACCGTTTCCTTATTTTTATAATATTTATTCAAGTATTTGTTATCCCGGAATTCCGGTGATCGTGAAAAGCCATGCTGATCAAACTTTTCAAACGCGGAGATTCACTTGTTTACCTGATAATCCTGCTGTTAGCACTTGTCATGTGGTTTCCGTCTTTTACCGGTAAACCATGGACTACCTTTCAGTTCGATTATTACCCGGGGTTTCTTTACCGGGTTTTGCAACCCGAACTTTTTTCTCATAAAATATTTTATCAGATTTGTTCTTTCCTGCTGCTTGTTATCCTCTCTCTTTTACTTATCAGACTGAATATCCTGTTCTTTTTTATTAATACCCGCACACAACTTCCTGCTCTCTTTTTTCTGGTAATTGTCTCCTCATTATTTCCCCTGCAAAGGCCCACACCTGTTCTGATCTCACTGTTATTGTTTGTTTTTGCTATTATCAGGATCTTTGCATCCTATGAGGAGGACGAGCCGGCATTTCATTATTTTGATGCTGCCATCCTGTTATCAACCGGAAGTTTATTCTACTTTAATACCTTTTTTTTCCTTCCCTTATTATGGATCTCATTAATATTGTTCAGGCCTTTCGTGTGGAGAGAATGGGTATTTACCATTTTTGGTGCCCTGCTACCTTATATCTTTCTTGTTTCAATGTATTATATTTCAGGAAAAGACCCCTCCCTGGTATTTTCTGACATTACATCCCAGGTATACAAACCTTCTGCTACCTTTCGGGTCAGTGAATATGTTTTGTCATTCTATGTTTTTCTTGGCATCATCCTAATGCTTTCCAGCTTTTTCATGATAAAAAAATATGCCATTAAAAAAATTCAATCACGAAAATTTTTCGTTTTTTTCCTGTACTCTTTTATTAATTCTCTGTTCATATACATATTTGTCCCTTCAGCCGGTTTGGAGATCATATATTTCACCGCCATATCACTTAGTTTTTTATTTACACATTATTTTATTAACACCCATAACACTTTGATTATAAATCTTTTATTTTTCATTACTGCATTTGGCGGTATCATCATTCGCTACTATGCCTGAACGATGGTTGGTTGGGTTTTCCCTTTTTAGCAAGCCTGTAGCGGCTGCCGGTTCCATTGGGAAGTACCCATTCCGGTTCTTACAAAAATACCTATTGGTCAGAATGTAAATCAAGCATATATAAGCATCCCAAATCATGCCGAGATTCGCATATTATTTCAATATTCCTTCCCCTGCCGATGAATATCCCTTTTGAATATTTTTCAGCCTTATTAAAGAACTTTTTTGTTTTGTTCTTATAAAGAACTGATAATCTGATTATTAATCTTCTAACCGCTAAAGGGCGGCCTTCAGCGTTTCTCCATAATTTTTACTATTTCTACGATGTATTAAACATTTTAATGAGCGATGGGCTTGTTTCTCCATCGACGCCTTGAAGATAATAATTTTCAGGGCTTCCCCCCAATAATCAAATAGTTAAACAGGGCTTGTTGAAAACATGAAATAGATTAATAGTCAGCATAATACAGCAACTAATTGTTTGTCAGGTGCAAGTGTTCTAACTCATATTAATAAAATCTTTTGCACTTATTAAGGATAATATTTCGTTAGCCTGTAGCACATCATCTACAGCGTTGCCTGCAGCTCGCGGTATTCTTATACAGCTTCGCTTTGCCGCCTTGTATCTGATGCACTAAAGACTTTTTCAGCAGACTCTAAATAGTGTCTGTCCATAATGTCCGATATCCGCGTTGCTGCTCACATTTTAAATCCTCAAATACTTTAGTATTCTCCGGTTTAAAATGTTCACGTGCCTTGATCTCGAACATTCTGAACAAACACTAGGACTTTATAGACAAACTCTAAATAATAAACCGGCAACGTGTAAATACCTCAAGGAATAAACAGTATTCCTTAATAGCATAAAAAAGTCGGGCACTTGTCAGCCTCTTTCATTTAGCTTTCAATATTCTCACCGCATTAAA
>Ga0307421_1000133_pt1 | contig 47359 bp, 44 predicted proteins | sample SalMarWE160270MG_FD_202163 | JGI IMG/M metagenome (GOLD analysis project Ga0307421, IMG submission 202163) | Salt marsh sediment microbial communities from the Plum Island Ecosystem LTER, Massachusetts, United States - WE1602-70 | ecosystem: Environmental > Aquatic > Marine > Intertidal zone >... | reverse complement strand
AAACGGCAGGATAGCATCACTGATCGGCCGTTATTACAGTATGGACCGTGACAAACGCTGGGAAAGGATCAGGGAAGGCTATGACCTTATGGTCAAAGGTAAAGGGAAACCTTCAACTGATGTGCTGACTGCAATTAAAGAATCATATGAAGAAGGTGTAACGGATGAATTTATCAAACCTGTGGTTATGGTAGATGAGAACAGGCAGCCGGTCGGAAAAATAACGGAAGGAGATGTGGTGATATGTTTTAATTTCCGTACTGACCGCCTGCGGCAGATGACCACTGTCCTTACACAAAAGGATTTTCCCGAATACGGCATGAAAACCATTCCTTTGAATTATATTACCCTTACCACCTATGATGAAAATTTCAAAGGAATTAAGGTAGCTTTTGACAAACAGAAAATAAGCAACACCATGGGTGAAGTAGTATCGAAAAACGGATTGAACCAGATCCGTATAGCGGAAACTGAAAAATATGCCCATGTTACTTTTTTCTTTAATGGCGGACGTGAGAATGAGTTTGAAAATGAAAAACGCTTACTTATCCCGTCACCCAAAGTTGCTACTTATGACTTGCAGCCCGAGATGAGCGCGCCTGGGATAGCTGAAGCCATTATTGCCGAACTGAAAAAGAAGGAGACGGATTTTATATGCCTGAACTTTGCCAATGGTGATATGGTAGGACATACCGGTGTTTATGAAGCTATTAAAAAAGCGGTCGAAACAGTAGATGATTGTATGGGAAGGGTTGTCGAAACGGCAAGGGAAAACGGGTATACAGCACTGGTAATTGCCGATCACGGTAATGCCGATAATGCAGTTAATGAGGATGGTTCGCCCAATACCGCACATTCATTAAATCCGGTACCGATTGTATTGGTAAATGACAGGTATAAAAAGATCAACAGCGGCATACTTGCTGATGTGGCTCCTACTTTATTACACCTGATGGATGTGCATATTCCTGAAGAAATGACAGGTAAAATACTGGTTTAACACATTAAGCTCTGTTATTCATACCTCAGGCCTGGAGCAAATGCATGTTAAAACCGTTTTGTATACACATGACAATAGGGCGTACCGTTCTTCTTCTCATAATACTGCTGATGATAATCTTCAGCAGGCCAGAATGTTGACGCCCTGGTGATTCGTGTAGCAACATCGTACCCTTTTTGTTCCAAAAGGCTGACAAGCTTTTCAGCTGTCCGTTTCTGTTCCATATTCAGGTAAAAAACCTCTGAACGGTATTGATCGCCAATATCTGGACCCTGCCTGTTCACCTGTGTGGGATCATGGATCTCAAAAAACAAACGGGCAATCTTTTCATAGTCTGTTTTTTCAGGATCATAAACAACCTTTACCGCCTCGGCATGTCCGGTATTGTGTTTACAAACCTCCTCATAAGTGGGATGTTCGGTATAACCTCCGGTATATCCCGGTTCAGTGGATAAAACACCGGGTTCTTTCAGCAGATAATGCTCAACACCCCAAAAACATCCGCCTGCAAAAATTGCCGTACGCGTATCAGAATCCTTATCCGGTTTTTCAGGCACAAACTCCAGTGATATGGAATTTACACAATGGCGTATATCTTTTCGTGTATAACCTTCCCCGGTAAATACATGACCGAGATGTGCCCCGCAACCGGCACATAAGATCTCCGTGCGACGGCCATCAGCATCCGGAACTCTTTTCACAGCACCATCAATTTCATCATCAAAGCTGGGCCATCCGCATCCCGATTTGAACTTATCTGTCGACCGGTACAGTTCAGCACCACACCTTTTACACTCGTATGTCCCTTTTTCATAGAAATCATCGAATTCTCCTGTAAAGGGTGCTTCAGTTCCTTTATGCACGATCACCCTCTCTTCGTCTGTTGTCAGCTTTTTAAACTTCATATCATCATGATTTTTTTCACCGTTTGAAGTATTTTGTGAACACGCGGTCCCGTTAATAATAAGGATAAATATAATATATAATAAATTTCTCATCAGATAGCATGATTACATTATACATGGATAACAAAAAAGAGGCCGGACTGTTTAACCCGCGTTACCGGATTCACCCGGCTGAAGATTTAGCTTTCGACACTTTGGATCCGATGGATAAAAAGTTGGCAAAATGTTTAATTGGTCATGTGTCTGTTCATAAAGTTTCAATTGCAAGGCTCGCGCGCTCCGGAAACGCGGAGTTTACTAATAATCGTAAATGAACAATTTTCGGACAAACGTAACGCGGCAAATGGGACTTTATGGACAGACTCTAAATAGTGTTTGTCAATAAACTCTTAATGTTTATTCAGAATGTTCGAGATCAAGGCGCGTGAACATTTTAAACCGCGGTATACTAAAGTATTTGAGGATTTAAAAAGTTTTCACAACGTTAATTATTTTTAAAGGTGTTCAAGAGCTCACTTTAAAATTAAGTTCTTGAACTCACTTTAAAGAACTCACTTTAAAATTAAGTTCTTGAACTCACTTTAAAGAACTCACTTTAAAATTAAGTTCTTGAACTCACTTTAAAGAACTCACTTTAAAATTAAGTTCTTGAACTCACTTAAAAAAGTGAGTTCAAGAGCTCACTTCGTTCGGTTGAGCAGCAACGCGGATATCGGACATTATGGACAGACACTAAATATATTTTGCCAAAACCAAATATAATTCTTCCCTGCCAAACGGTTTTGGTAAATATGCATCATATCCGGCGTCGAAACACTTATTCTTATCCTCAACCATTGAAAGCGCTGTCTGAGCAATTACCGGAAGATCCGGCCACCGCATCTTGATCTTACGGACCACTTCGTATCCTGAAATATCGGGAAGCTTAACGTCAAGCAAAACAATATCAATATTATCTGAGTCTTTGCATTTATGAACTGCATCCCTGCCATTGCTTGCCGTAACAATATTTATCTTGCTTTCAGCAAGCAATTCACTAAAATACAACATGTTGGCCTGGTTGTCCTCAACCAGTAAAAGAGTCTTGTTTCTCCAGTCAGGATCATTATCAGCAATAATATTTTCATCATGATGTATTTCTTTGAGATCTGTTACTTCATTAGGCAGGGTAAAATAGAAAACAGCACCTTTCCCCGGTTCCGAATCAACCCATATATTACCTCCCAGTTTCTCGACAAGGCCTTTTGAAATAGCAAGTCCCAATCCCGTTCCTCCGAATTCGCGGGTGATTGAATTATCAGCCTGCTGAAAACGGTTAAAGACAATTTCTATCTTCTCAGGATCCAGTCCGATACCCGAATCCTTAATAAAAAAACGAATAAACTTATCCGATATTTTCTCATAACCAAACTCAATACATCCATTTTTTGTGAATTTAAATGCATTGCCAAGAAGATTATTTAATACCTGTTGTAACCGCTCCCTGTCAGAATAAAAAAAGCTTTCATCATCCTTCCATGCTTTTTGCAATTTGAAAGTAATATCCCTGCCGGCCATTTTATCAATTGTATAACTATATAAGGTATATAACTCATCCAGTAATTGATTTAGGTTAAAAGCACTTTTCAGAACTGTGATCTGATCGGATTCTATTTTTGAGATATCAATAATATCATCCAGTAGATTAAGCAGGGCTTTACCATTAGTTTGAATAATGCTATGATATTGTGCCCTCTTTTCTTCGCTCAGCCTCTTTTTATTCAGCAACTGGCTAAATCCCAATATGCTGTTCATTGGCGTCCTTATTTCATGAGACATATTGGCAAGGAAAGCAGATTTCAAGTGATCCGCCTTTTCTGCTGCCTCCTTTGCCTTAATCAGTTCTGCCGTTGCCCTTATCCTTGGGGTCACATCCACTGCCAATCCACGGAATCCCACGATATTGTCCTGAATTATTATCGGACTGCTATACACCTCAACATAAAAAACGGAGCCGTCCCTTCTCTTCAGCCTGTATTGATTGCCTGTCATACTCTTTCCATGCCGGATCTTACGGAGAGTAGCTTTTAATCTTCTTTTCTGTTCTCTGTCAAGTATATCATAGATAAAAACATCCCTGTTTTTTATCTCACATCCCGTATATCCCAGCTTTTTCAATGCCGCCTTATTATAAAAAGTAATCTTCCCTTCAATAGTGATCTCAAAAACCATTTCAGGAAGCATCTCAGCAAGCTGACGAAATCGCTCTTCACTGTATTGCAAAGCTTTTAATGCTTCATTTCGTTCATTTTCAATCTGTTTCTCCTTTGTCACATCCCGTCCGCAACCCACTGTACCGATAAAATTATCTTTTTCATCCCAAAAAGGGGCCTTATGAACATCAAGATAAAGAAATTTGCCTTTCACATTCCCGTATTCATCAAAACGCTTTGGCTTTTTTAGTTGTGCTATTATCTCATCCGAATCAATGCATATCTCGCCAAAAGAGTGCCACGCCTTATTTTCAGGGTACTTTGCACGCTCACGCCTGGCAAAATAAATATCATCTTTACCTATTGGTTCACTTGTATTTTTTGCATTCAGCAAATTATCACAAATAGCCTTGTTTGTAAATAAATAACGATTATTCTTATCCTTTGCCCAGATCATATCAGGAACATTATCACACATCAGGCGCATCATCCGGTAAAGGGATTTATAGTTATCTTTACTTTCCTTTAATATTTTTTCCGTTTTGGAAAGCCTTCTGTTTTCTTCTTCCAGTACTTTGATCTTTTCTTTGAGGGCATCCACCTCATTGATCATATTCACTGATTTTTTACCATTACCTTTTATCATATTCGCAGGCTGACCGGTTATTAAAAAAAATTTATGGCTGTGGCAAGTTAAAAAATATCCCTGAAAAATGTTAATTATAATTTATGCCTGCTGATAAAAAAATCAGGTTTTTTTGTTTTATTCATTACAAACCTGCATTATTAGTGTTAGAATTAATGAAAATTATATATAAGTATCATGTCTGTTATTCCATTGGCTTTCAACACATCCAATAATTCTCATTTTTTTTTTGTAAATAATGCAGGCGAAATCAATAATATTTGCATCTTATATACATTATCTTTGCAGTACATACTAATTTTACCTGTATCTAATGCATCGGTTATGGGGCAGATGGAAGGGACCTTATGCTTGAATATCGCGGGTTAACCCCATCCTGCAAAAGATAAAGAGTGTTTCATGAAACCCAGGATTGGATATTATTTTCTCTTGGATCTGTTGGTTGTAATGCTGGCATTTCTGGTCTCTGTCTGGATTCGACCGCATGCTTCAGCCAGATACCTGACAGACTACACTTCCTCATTTTTTCTTTTCCTCCTTATCTGGGGACTGATATCCTGGTTGTTTAACAAATATAAGTTTTGTTATCAGGAAAGCCTGCAAAAAATATTATCAGTCATAGTGTTCAGCAATGTTTTTTCATTTGCACTGGTTACCAGCATTATGTATATTCTTCGCATTTGGCATTTTTCACGTTTTGTAGTAATGGGTACCGTTGGCATAGCCACTGTAATTGAAATTACTTATTGTTCATTATTTTTCTGGATTAAAACCGCCCAGATAAGACCTGATAACATTGGGATCAATCTGTTCAAAAACGGGAATCAAAATGGGAACGGCAAAGAAATCGGAGTCAGATCCAACAGGAAAAATATAAAATCCCTGCCGGCTGATAAAGAGATCATTGATGCTTCCATACGAAAAGCAACTATACTTGAAGAAATAAGCGAGGAGGCATATGATTACATTTTTCATTATGCAGCAATCGATTCACCCAATACTCTGTTTATCAACACTACATCACGGTTTAATATTGACATGCAGATGGTATCCCAATTTGAAGCCGTCGTAAATTTAAAACGCGTGAATGACATCAGGCGGATAAATAAATTTTTCGAATCGGTAAATTCCAAACTTCCGGTCGGAGGACTTTTTATTGATTATGCAGAAACCAAAGACCTGAGAAAAAAACGGATCCTTCGAAAATTTCCTGTACCTTTTAATTATCTTTTTTACACATTTGATTTTATTATCAAACGTGTATTCCCGAAATTCATACTAACAAAAAAGATCTATTTTATACTTACCCGCGGCCAGAACCGGGTGCTGACAAAAGCAGAAACGCTCGGAAGACTTTATTCCTGTGGATTTGAAGTACTTGAAGAAAAACAAATCAAAAATTACCTGTTCTTCATTGCCATAAAAACAAAAAACCCGGCTTTTCCTGAAAATCCTACTTACGGGCCCCTGGTCGCACTTCAGCGGATAGGTAAACACGGGAAACCCATCAAAGTTTATAAAATGCGTACCATGCACCCCTATTCTGAATATCTGCAGGATTATATTTATCAAAGAGCCGGATTACAGTACGGGGGTAAATTTAAAAATGACTTCCGCGTGACCACGATAGGAAAGATCATGCGTAAACTTTGGCTGGATGAATTACCCATGTTACTGAATGTTTTAAAAGGAGAACTAAAAATTGTGGGGGTCCGGCCTTTGAGCAAACATTATTTCAATCTTTATACAAAAGAATTACAGCAATTACGTATACAATTTAAGCCCGGGCTGATACCGCCATTCTATGTTGATAAACCCGGATCACTTGAAGATATCATGATCTCTGAAATGAAATACCTGAATGCTTACCGCAAACATCCCGTACGCACGGATATAAAATATTTTTTTATTGCATTGTTTAACATTATTTTCCGGCATTACAGAAGCAATTGACCCCCCTCTTCCGGATATATCAAAATGCTATTCGGCAATTCTTTATTATTTTTACAAAAAACAACATATTTTGAGATACGTTTCCCTCATTCTTTTATTAAGTTTTGCGATTATACAGCTTGTACAATCACAGGATGTTTATTATCATGTCGGCAATACACAGGTATACCAATTTCTGGATGAACTTGCAGGTGAAAAGGTCATTGAACTGAACGCTGTGGTTAAGCCCTATTCCAGGGAATTCATTGCCGGCAAACTTGCTGAAGCCGACTCATCGCGTGAATGGCTGAATAAAAGGCAAAAAGAAGAGCTCGATTTTTATCTGAAAGATTTTAATAAAGAATTGAAACCCGGTAAAAACTTTAATAAACGTTTTGACATCTTTTATTATAAAGATTCTTTGTTCACATTATCATTAAATGCTGTCCTGGGCTTCCAATACTGGAACAATGCGAACGGTGATAATTACCACAGGTGGAACGGGGCTGAAGCATTTGCCTGTATTGGAAAACATTTCGGAGCTTATGCCAGTCTTCGTGACAACCATGAAAAGATCATGTTTTCCAACCCCGCGTACCTTAACAAACGGCCTGCTGCCCGTTACAAAAGCGGGCAGGATTACAGCGAAATGAGGGGTGGTCTTACCTGGTCATGGAAATGGGGGACGGTAGGACTGGTAAAAGATCATATTGAATGGGGAAATTATAATAATTATCCTTCAATACTCTCGGCAAAGCCTCCGTCATTTGCCCATATCAAACTCAACATACGGCCCGTGCACTGGTTTGAATTTAACTATATTCACGGCTGGCTGGTTTCAGGTGTAACGGACAGCGTGAACAGCTATACATTCACCAATCCATACGGAACAGGTACACGCGCGGTATACAGGAATAAATATATCGCTGCCAATATGTTCAGTTTTCAACCCTTTGAAAACTTTCATGCTTCTTTTGGTAATTCCATCATATACAGTGATATGAACATACATCCCGCTTATCTTATCCCTTTTCTTTTATATAAATCAGTTGACCATACTCTTAATCAAAACCTGACAAATTCAGGAGGCCAAAATTCTGCCCTGTTTTTTGATCTCAGTTCAAAACAGATAAAGCACCTTCACCTTTTTGCGACCATTTTTTTTGATGATCTGTCGATCACAAGGTTAAAAGAAAACGGGCACTTTGATTTTTACAGCCTGAAGGCAGGATTCAGAATATCAAACCTCATCAGTAACATCTCTTTTTCTGGTGAGTATTTCCAGAGTTATCCGCTGGTATACAAGCATGATATGCCAACCACAACTTATGAATCCAATTTTTATACCCTCGGGCATTACCTGCAGGATAATTCGAGAGCATTTTATTTTGATTTGACATACCGGCCTTCGCGTGGCCTTTCTCTCAAAACCTTTTACAATTTTGAACAACACGGCACCGACCACGAAAGCCTGGGAACTCCCAGAATCGATGTTGTTAACAGGTTTCTCGATGAAATATTATGGGAAAACCATACAATAGGTTTCCGGGCAAGCTATCAAGTTATAAATGATGCGTTCCTGTTTGTTGAGATTGACCACAGGAAAATCACCGGCGAAATTGAAAAATATACGCCGGAATTCTATCATAACAATCCCTCCACCCTGTCCCTGGGGTTGTATTTAGGACTTTAATCCTTCTTCGCGTTCGGCTCGCTCCACCGCTATAGCTGTAAGCTATACGCGGCCGGCAAACGAGAAATTATGGTTTAATCAGTTTTTTTATTTTTCTCATATCATCATTACCTAGGGCCTGCTTAAAAACACGAAATAGATTAATAGTCAGTACAATATAGCAACTAATTGTTTGTTAAGTACAAGGTTTTTAACTCATGCTAATAAAATCCTTTGCATTTATTAAGGTTAATATTTCGTTAGTCTGTAGCACATCATCTACCGCGTTGGTTGCAGCTCGCTGTATTCTTATACAGCTTTGCTTTGCCGCCTTGTATCTAATGCACTACAGACTTTTTCAGCAGACCCTAACTACGACCAGCATATAAATGCCTGTCTTAAGTTCTGATGCATTCAGACTTATATAGTGTCTGTCCATAAAGTCCCATTTGCCGCGTTACGCTTGTCCGAAAATTGCTCGTTTACGACTAGTAAACTCCGCGTTTCCGGACCGCGCGAGCCTTGCAAATTGAACTTTCTGAACAGACACATGATCAGTTAAACATTTTGACTACTTTATAGACAGACTCTATCTAGTTGTTGCCGCCGGGGAACTAATTGCTACCGCTGAAATTCAAACTCCTGAAATAACTTTTACTGATATCAAAAAGATTGACACCATTATCTGAAGCCACTATAAAAAATCGCTGAGGTTTCTTTGAGCGATCGTTCAACAGTTATAAAATCAGCATTCAGAATTTTTCTTATTTTATTATTTGAATAACAGGTTTTTTGTTGCCCTGCCCTGATTATCTCTTTTGTAATTGCCGGCCCGCTGCCACTTATCAAAGACCAGAGAAAAGCTGCCCTCCAGGCAGCTTCAAGCATCAAGGACGAAACTCTTTTTTCAGGAGCTTTCTTATTAAGAGCTCCTGCTATGATCTTAAAAACATTTTTATAAGATAACTCGGAAGAACTAATGATAAAGCGTTCACCTGTTACGGGACTATCCATAAGGGCGATCATACATCGCACTACATCCTTCACATCAACAAAACCAGTCATCCCGCCGGGATAAAACCTCAATCCTTTATTCACCGTTGATATCAGCCTTCCGCTTCTGGCATTCCAGTCACCGGGTCCGATAACAACCGATGGATTAACGATCACCGCCTGCAAACCTTCTGCCATTGCTCTCCATACTTCCAGTTCTGACAAGAACTTGCTCCTGGCATAATATGACCTGTTTTTAAAAGGTTTCCAGTAACTATCCTCGTTTATGCAACCCTGTTCGTTCCTGTTACCAAGTGTCGCTACCGAACTGACATGACAAAACTTACGGACACCTTTGTGCAGGGCATTATTTACAAGTAATGCCGTTCCTTCAACATTAATTTCTTTCATCCTTTTTTTATTCGCGGGATAAAAGGAAACCATGGCAGCAGTATGATATATCAGTTCAATACCATCAGTTATTTCATCAACTAATCCTTCGTCGCGTATATCCCCGAAACGCCAGTCGATATTACTGACAAGCTCATCATCATTACCGGCATAAATTGAAAAAACCTGTTTTACCAAACTGAGCTTCCCCGGATCCCTGCTTACTGAACGTAAAGGCATACCTCTTACCGCGAGTTCATAAAGCAGATGTGATCCTATCAATCCGGTACCCCCGGTAACTAATATCATTTGGAATCTTGTTTTAAATCCAGTTTAACTGTCAAAATTTAATGAATATTTACTCCGGAACCTTATCTTTGCAAAGATATGAATCTGCCTGTATAAACCTGTGTTATTCATGCGTATATTAATCTAATACAAAAAAATATGTTTTCAGGAATAGTTGAACAAGCCGCTAAAGTAGTAAATCTGGAAAAAGAAAAGGATAACCTTCACATTACTATGGAATGTTCTTTTGTTGATGAGTTGACAATTGATCAAAGCATCTCACATAATGGTGTTTGCCTCACAGTTGTCAAAAAAGAAGGAAAAACTTATACGGTAACGGCCATACAGGAAACCCTGCTAAAGTCAAATCTGGGAGATCTGAAAATTGGTGATAAGGTTAACCTTGAGCGAAGTGTAAAAATTGACGGGAGGCTTGACGGGCATATAGTGCAGGGTCATGTGGATCAAACAGCGGTTTGCAGATCAGTAAGAGAAGCAGAAGGAAGCTGGTATTATACGTTCGAATATGAGCCTGCCAGTGATGATCATATCACTGTGGAAAAGGGGTCCGTCACCATAAACGGCGTAAGCCTCACTGTTGTAAATTCCAGGGATAACATGTTTGATGTGGCTATTATTCCCTATACCTGGGAAATTACAAATTTCCACCAGATAAAGGAAGGAACCAGGGTAAACATTGAATTCGATATTGTTGGCAAATACATTGCCAAATTCGTCAGGCAACAGATGGAAAAATAACCTGTTTTATTCGTGCATCAGGTTTATTACATATGCAGGGCATCGAAAGATGAAGCCGTAAAGACCTGCCGCGAAACTTTCGCAATAAAGCAGATACCCTGAAAAGCATATGCCCTGAAACTGGTGCGCTTTGTAAAAATGAATGAAAATAAAATTCACGATTCAGTTTTGTTATTCTAATGTTTTTCTGCATATTACGTAATTTGCATTCATTTCTACTTAGAGTCTGTCAATAAATTAGTCAAAATGTTTAACCGGACATGTGTCTGTTCAGAAAGTTCAATTTGCAAGGCTCGCGCGGTCCGAAAACGCGGAGTTTACTTATCGTGAATGAGCAATTTTCGGACAAACGTAACGCGGCAAATGGGACTTTATGGACAGGCACTATTTACCCTCGGTCCGGCAAAGCCAATGGTACAAGATAGAAAATGTATGGAAAAAATACAGAGCCGGTAAATGATACGGACAAAAAAACCAATATAAATGAAAAACACTACTCCCCGTGTAATGGCGTTGCGTATAGCTGCAATAACCACCATAATGAGCGGTATAATCATTGCCGGATCATCCATTATGAATTTTGGAAACACACTGTTGATCTCTGCATTTTTTTTAGTGCTGATCTTCGTGCTGGTTTATTTCAACAATTATTATTACCTGAATAGTTTTATTTTTGAAAAGATCAATCCCATCTACAAAACAATTCATAACATCAACATACCCGAAAAAAAACTGCGTGAAGACCTTGAGGAAAAAGATTCTGTCAATAAAATACAATACGAAGTGCTGGATTGGGCAAAGAACAGGGCAAAAGAAATCACCCGCCTTCAACAACTTGAAAAATACCGGCGTGAATTTGTGGGGAATGTCTCCCATGAACTGAAAACCCCCGTATTTAACATACAGGGTTATGTATTGACACTGCTTGACGGCGGCCTTGATGATCCGATGGTAAACAGAATGTATCTTGAGCGGACGGAGAAAAGTGTAAACCGGATGATCTCCACGATAAATGATCTTGAATCCATAAGCCGGCTCGAATCAGGCGAACTGAAACCGGATACGCGTAAATTCAATATCGTTCAAACCTTTGACGAGGCATTTGAAATTAATGAAACAATGAGTAAAGATCATAAAATAAAGCTCAGGTTTAAAAACAGGCCGGAAAAACCATTATATGTATACGGTGATAAGAAACAGATTCTCGATGCAGTAAACAACCTCATTGTCAACTCAATTAAATACGGCAACAAAAACGGGAAAACCACGGTTGATTTCCTTGATATGGGCGAAAACATACTCATAGAGATCGCTGATGACGGTATCGGAATTTCCGTTAAAGATCTGCCCAGGATATTTGAACGTTTCTATCGTGCCGATAAAAGCCGTTCACGGGAAATGGGGGGAACAGGGCTTGGTTTGTCCATTGTGAAGCACATTATTGAAGCACATAACCAAACCATCAATGTACGAAGTAAATCAGGCCATGGTACATCATTTGCCTTTACTTTAAAGAAAGCATGATATACTACGCTGTAGTATTAATATTATAAAAAAAATAATGCTGTCCCGCGGGCCGGGATTTCGAACTACCCCCGAGGCAGTTCGACCTACTTTTTATCTTCCACATAAAAAGTAAGTCGAACCGCTTGGGGAGCGGTTCGAAACAATCGGTCCTTGAGGGGCATTATTAAAAATATTTTATAAGAAAAGGACTTTCATCACGGCAAGAAAATTTCATTAAAGCTTCAGCCCTGTGAAGGCAATAAAACAGACTAACCTTCATGATTTCTTTTTACATGTTTTATAATTGTTTTTTTATGTGCATAAATCTATCTTTGTGCAATTTTTATTTACAGCACAAAACATTGTTTCCATGAGCAGGAAATTTCCTGAATATAAAAATTTTGATCTTGCAAAGATCAATAGCGAGATGCAGGCGCGATGGCATGAGGAGGATACTTTCCAAAAGTTACTGGATAACAGGCGTGAGGGTCAGGCCTATGTTTTCTACGAAGGACCTCCCTCAGCAAATGGAATGCCGGGCATTCACCATGTTATTGCAAGAACCATAAAAGATATTGTTTGCCGATACAAAAGCATGCAGGGATTTCTGGTCGAACGAAAAGCAGGCTGGGATACGCACGGCCTGCCTGTGGAAATAAGTGTTGAAAAATCAGAGGGTATTACCAAAGAAGATATCGGTAAAAAAATCACCGTTTCGGAATATAATAAGAAATGCCGCGAAAAAGTAATGGAATATACCAGGGAATGGGAAGACCTGACTGAAAAGATGGGATATTGGGTCGACATGGAGCACCCTTATGTTACATATGACAACCGGTATATTGAAACAGTGTGGCAGCTTTTAAAAAAGTTATTTGATAAAGGTTTACTTTACAAGGGCTATTCTATCCAGCCATACTCACCCGCGGCAGGCAGCGGGCTTAGTTCCCATGAACTTAATCAGCCCGGTTGTTACCGGGATATTAAAGACACTACCTGTGTTGCACAGTTTAAAGCCATCCGCGACAGCAAATCTGAGTTCCTGTTTGAGGGTACAGACACGGATATATATTTCCTGGCATGGACTACGACACCGTGGACCCTCCCTTCAAACACGGCACTGGCAACAGGAGCCGATATTACTTATGTAAAGGTGAAAACATACAACCCTTACACGGGGCTTCCGGTAACCGTCATCCTGGCAAAAGATCTGCTGAACATATATTTTAATCCCAAAAACAAAGACCTTCCGGTTGAAGATTATCAAAAGGGTAATAAAAACATACCCTATAAGATACTTGATGAATACAAAGGGAAAGAACTGGAAAATATTACCTACGAACAACTGATTCCCTGGATAAAACCCCGCGAAAAAGCATTCAGGGTATTGACGGGTGATTTCGTTACCACCGGGGAAGGGACCGGCATCGTGCATATTGCCCCCACCTTTGGTGCCGACGACTATCGAATGTCAAAACAGTATGATATTCCTCCTCTTATCGTCGTTGATAAGAACGGGCAAACGGCTCCGCTCGTTGACAGGAAGGGCAGGTTTTTCCGGCTGGAAGACCTTGATAAGGGATTTATAAACACCAATGTTAACAGGGAAGCATATCATGAATTTGCCGGTAGGTATGTGAAAAACGAATACGATGAAAACCTTGACAAAGATGCACCCACGGTTGATATTGATATCTCTGTTCTTTTAAAAAAAGAAAACAAAGCATTCCGTATTGAAAAGCATGTACATAATTATCCCCATTGCTGGCGTACTGATAAACCTGTATTGTATTACCCCCTTGATTCATGGTTTATCAAAACAACTGCATGTAAAGAACAAATGATGAGGTTGAATGATACCATTAACTGGAAACCGGAAGCTACAGGAACCGGCCGGTTCGGCAAATGGCTCGCGAACCTGGTCGACTGGAACCTCAGCCGGTCAAGGTACTGGGGTACTCCGCTGCCGATTTGGAGAACAGAAGATAAAAAGGAGCAGAAATGCATCGGGTCGGTAGCTGAATTAAAAGCCGAAATTGATCAGTCTGTAAATGCAGGGTTCATGGAAACCAATCCATTGGCCGGATATACGGAAGGTGATTATTCTGATAGTAATTATGAAGACTTCGACCTTCACCGTCCTTTTGTTGATGAAGTGATCCTGGTTTCCGGCAGTGGAAAAAAAATGTTACGTGAAGCTGACCTGATCGATGTATGGTTCGATTCAGGGGCCATGCCCTATGCACAGGTTCATTATCCTTTTGAAGTTAATGAGGATGCATTTTTAGAAACCCGACAAGGGTATTTCCCTGCTGACTTTATTGCAGAAGGAGTTGACCAGACCCGGGGATGGTTTTTTACTCTGCATGCTATCGCGGTTATGCTTTTTGACTCCGTAGCGTTCAGGAATATTATCAGTAACGGGCTGGTCCTGGACAAGAACGGAAATAAAATGTCAAAACGGCTGGGCAACGCTGTTGATCCTTTTGAAGCTATTACAAAATACGGCTCGGATCCCTTAAGATGGTATATGATAACCAATGCCCAGCCCTGGGATAATCTGAAATTTGATTTTGAAGGTGTTGATGAAGTCAAACGTAAATTTTTCAGTACCTTATACAACACATATTCCTTTTTTGCCTTATACGCCAACATTGACGGTTTTGATCCCTCAACGGACAGTATCCCGGTAAAGGACAGGCCCGAGATCGACAGATGGATCATCTCTGTGCTGAATACACTGATAAAAGATACGGGCGAATACCTTGATAATTATGAGCTTACCAAAGCCGGCCGTGCCATTCAGTTTTTTGTAACTGAAAATCTGAGTAACTGGTATGTCAGGCTCAACAGGAAGAGATACTGGGGCAGCGAATTCCCGGCAGATAAACTTGCTGCATACCAGACTCTTTATACCTGTCTTAAAACGGTTACTCTGCTGGCAGCGCCCATAGCCCCGTTCTATAGTGACAAACTGTTTCGTGATCTGAAGCAAAACTGCAACGGGAAAAATGAATCTGTTCATTTGAAATACTTTCCGAAATATGATCAAAACCTTATCGATAAAGATCTTGAAGAACGTATGGAGATCGCTCAGCGTATCTCTTCGATGGTGCTGGGACTAAGAAGAAAAGTCAATATAAAAGTCCGGCAACCCCTGGGTAAGATCATGATCCCGGTCACAGAAAGCAACTTTGAAAATAAATTTGAAGCTGTCAGGGAACTGATCCTTTCGGAAGTCAATGTAAAAGAAGTTGAATACATAAAAGATACCTCCGGGATCCTGGTTAAGAAGATCAAGCCTAACTTTAAACTTCTGGGGCCCAGGTACGGTAAATTAATGAAACAAATATCTGCAGCAATCGGTAAAATGGGGCAGGAAGATATCCAACATTTTGAAGCCAAAGGTGAATACGAAATTAATATCGACGGCCAGGCAGTCAAACTGAGTCCTGAAGATGTGGAGATTATTTCAGAGGATATCCCCGGCTGGCTGGTAGCCAGCGACGGCAAGCTGACCGTTGCACTCGACATTGGCATTTCGGAGGATCTGAAACAGGAAGGTATTGCCCGTGAATTTATCAACCGCATTCAAAACCTCCGTAAGGACAGTGGTTTTGAAGTCACCGATAAGATCATAGTGAACATAAAAAAGAACAAATTAATTAACAGGGCTGTCGAAAATTACAGGGATTATATCGGATCACAAACGCTGGCCAAACAGATCAATCTGGTGGATGATCTGAACGGAAACGGTGCTCATAAGGTTGAACTGGATGAAGAAACCGAGACTTTAATAAAAATTATTAAGATTTAGTATATCATCTATTATGTATCATTTTTTTTCTTATTTTTGATTTCTTTAAAATCCTGAGATTATGGCTGAAAAGACGAGATATTCAGATGAGGAATTAGCGGAGTTCAAACAGATAATACTTGATAAGCTTGAAAAAGCCAAACGAGATTATGAACTTCTTAAGAGTGCTGTAACGCAAAGCGAGAGTAACGATACACAGGATACATCACCAACATTTAAGGTGCTTGAAGAAGGTGCATCCACATTATCCAAAGAAGAATCAGGAAAACTTGCACAGCGGCAGCTGAAATTTATTCAGCATCTGCAGGCTGCACTGATCCGAATTGAAAACAAAACATACGGCATATGCCGTGAAACAGGCAAGTTAATCTCAAAAGACAGGTTACGGGCAGTGCCCCATGCTACTTTGTCTATAGATGCTAAACAAAAACAACGATAAGATATGGATCACATCGGCGGTATACAAAAATGATTGGAACTTTTCCGGTCATTTTTTTATTTTTTAAACTTTTCATAGTTTTACCGCTCCAACGCCTGTATCCTTGAGTAATTATCAACCAATACGATTTCGAATGTCGATTACAAAAAAGTCCCTGTTAATCATTATCCTTGTATTAGTCGCGGATCAGGTTTTTAAAATATTGGTGAAAACACAAATGACACTGGGACAGTCTATTCCTGTACTTGGCGAATGGTTTATAATCCGTTTTATCGAAAACCCCGGTATGGCTTTCGGCATCGATATCCCGGTAAAATTCGGAAAGCTGGCCCTCAGCATTTTCAGAATAATAGCCGCTACAGGCATTGGGTGGTATTTGACAAGATTAATTAAACAAAAAGCTCCTGCCGGCCTTATTATTTGTATGTCACTGGTTTTTGCAGGTGCTGTCGGCAATATTATTGACAGTGCTTTTTACGGATTATTATTCGGTGAAAGCACCTATACCTCAACAGCGGAATTTTTACCCGGGGGCGGCGGTTATGCTTCATTTCTGCATGGTGAAGTGGTAGATATGCTGTATTTTCCTTTGTTATCGGGGTATTACCCGGATTGGTTCCCGATCTGGGGAGGGCAATCGTTTATCTTTTTCAGGCCTATTTTTAATATTGCCGATTCATCCATAACAGTTGGTGTTATAACTATTTTAATATTTCAGAAAAAATTCTTTAAAGAAAAAATATAAGTCAGTATCCGGCTCATCATAAAATCTGCAAAATGAAGGACGTTGTACTTGGAATTGATATCGGGGGAACATATACAAAATACGGAATTGTTGACCGTGACGGGAATTCATTATACGAAAGCTTCACCAGTACCAGTAAATACAATGAATTTGATGCTTACCTTGAAAATCTCCATGTAGAATTTGAAGAATCAATGGAAACGATCAAAGAAAAGGTCAACCTGGCAGGTGTCGGCATAGGGGCGCCGAATGGTAATTATTACAGGGGGACCATTGAATATGCACCTAACCTTAACTGGAAAGGTGTTATTCCTGTTGTTGATAAACTTAAAGAATACTTTAAAGATATCCCTGTGGTGTTGACCAATGATGCCAATGCCGCTGCCATCGGCGAAAAAATATACGGTAGTGCGAAAAATATGAGGGATTTCATCGTGATAACCCTGGGAACAGGGTTGGGAAGCGGAATTGTTGTTAATGATGAACTGGTATACGGACACGACGGGTTTGCAGGCGAACTGGGACACACTAATGTAAAATTACGCGGCCGCCAATGTGGTTGCGGTAAAAAAGGATGCCTCGAAACATATGTGTCAGCTACCGGCATAAAACGGACAGTATTCAGGCTTCTGGCTGAAAGAATTTCATCCAGTGAGCTCAGGGACATAAGTTATAATGAACTTACAGCCAAAATGATATCCGAAGCTGCCGGTAAAGGGGATGAAATTGCTCTTGAAGCTTTCGAATATACGGGTCGTATTCTTGGAGCCAAGCTGGCTGATGCTATTGCAATAACTAGCCCGGAAGCCATCTTCCTTCTTGGAGGACTCGCGAAAGCAGGTGATCTGATCATGCAACCCACAAAAAAACACATGGAGGAAAGTTTACTCCCCATTTTCAGAAACAAAGTAGACCTTTTGCTCTCAGGCCTTCATGAAACCAATGCTGCCGTGCTGGGTGCAAGTGCCCTGGCCTGGAAAGAGCTGGGCTGACAAGCGCCTCACCATTTTAATGTTTCTTTTTCTGCCATTCATCGCTCATTCAGGAAAGGTCGTCAAATACCGTGAAATTCAAAGCCCACGGGTAAAACAAGCCTTTACTTTTATCGTAAAACTGCTTATCAGCTAAGTGAATACCGGCTTTTAAAATGATACCGGAATACTGACCTTATCTGTACATATAAGGAATAAAAAAATCATCACGAATCACCGGTGTATAAATAGAAAACAATGACTTACCAGGCAAAAACAGAACCATATAATGATGCAGGCTTACACAACCTGGAGGGTAAAAAGATACTTGTTGTGGATGATGAGGAAACGAATTATCTTTTAATTAAGGGTAACCTGTTCGATACGGATGTTAAAATATTCTGGGCAAGAGTGGGGCAGGAAGCAATTGACATGATCCTCAGAGGGGAACAGTTTGACCTTGTATTTATGGATGTTAAAATGCCTGTTATGGATGGATTTGAAACTACCAAAAAAATTAAAAAAATCATTCCTTCACTGCCTGTGATTGCCCAAACAGCATATGCCGCGCCGGAAGAGATCAGGAAATGCAGGGCAGCAGGGTGCGATGATTATATCAGCAAGCCATATAACCTGGACACACTAATGCAACTTACCATAAAGTACCTGAAAGTTTGATCTTACTGCTTACCGCCTATAAGTGTTTTGTTGCTGCCATTTCTACATTCAACAGGTATTTTGTAATTTTATGCTTTAAAAATCAATATCTGCCGTCTTGAAAAAAATTATAATTATAACAGCAGCAGGCAAAGGATCACGAATGCATTCAGAAATTCCGAAACAATTTTTACTGCTTGGAAAGCAGCCTGTATTGATGCACACCATGATGAAATTTTACCGGTACGACCCGGATTTTGAGATCAGGCTGGTATTACCGGCAGCTCAGTTTGACCACTGGAAAAAACTGTGCGACAAATATAAATTCACTATCCCGCATTCAATATTTCCCGGCGGTGAAACAAGGTTTCATTCCGTAAAAAATAGTTTGCAGGAAATTGATGAAAATTCAATTACAGGAATTCATGATGGTGTAAGACCCCTGGTCGATAACCATACCATCAGCCGTTGTTATGAAACCGCCGGCAGAAAGGGCAATGCCATCCCGGTGATCGGGGTAAGCGAGTCATTGCGCAAACTTGAAAATTCCGCTAACAGCATAGCAGACAGAAACCAATACAGAATTGTACAAACACCCCAGGTTTTTCAGTCAAAAATCCTTTTGAAGGCCTATAAAACACCATATAATCCATCATTCACAGACGATGCCAGTGTAGTAGAACATATGGGGTATTCCATTAATCTTGTCGCGGGTGATCCTGCAAATATCAAGATAACCACCAAAACTGACCTGCTTACAGCGGATACACTAATTAGAGTCTGTCCATAAAGTCCCATTTGCCGCGTTACGCGTGTCCGAAAACTGCTCATTTACGACAAGTAAACTCCGCGTTTTCGGACCGCGCGAGCCTTGCAAATGAAACTATCTGAACAGACACATGACCAATTAAACATTTTGACTACTTTATAGACGGACTCTAATTAGAGATTGTCAATAAACTCTTAGTGTTTGTTCAGAATGTCCGATATCTGCGTTGCTGTCACGCAAAAAACCAGCAAAAAAGTCACCATCCCGGAAAAAACAGTACTGGTACCGTTAAAAATCCCTCTTAACGCATAGGTTCTATTGTTCCGCCAGGACCGGAGTCTATTGTCTGTTTATCAGGATCTCCTTTAAAACCAATATAACCATTGGTTGAGGCTTTGGCATCCAGCTCCTGCCCCACAAAAACCTTTGCTGTGCCTCCCAGTGTTGCATTTATTTTCGCACTTTCTCCTTCCAGCTGGTATCCAGAAAATGTTCCTGTTGTGGATACATCTATCACCTGATGGTCGGCATACCCGTCAGCAGAAAATAAGGCATTTTCAATTACCCTGGCATTCAGGTACCTGACATCAAGGCTAATGTATACACTCGCCCCGCTCTTCAGGTCGATAAATAATGAATCGGACTTTAAAAGTTCTGCTGCTGATATTTCTGCCACCGAGGATGCAAAGATCTTTTTCAAAGTAACATAAGTGAGAACTGCCCGGATCTTAACATTCTTAAATGATCGCGGTCTTGCCCTGATACTGAAAACACCATTTTCAACACTGATTTCAATATTTTCTCTTTCAATACCTTCATAAATTAGTTGCAGCTTCTCTTTTTCTCCGCGTTTTAGCTGAACAAGCGCGTTATCACTAATATCAATCTTATCAAAAGCCTGTAACCGGATTTCTTCCTGCTGTTGCGCAACAAGAATAACCGGGAAAAAAAACAGGCTTAATAAACAAAAAAAGGATCTTCTCATTTGTTTTATAAATTATAATCTGGAAAAACAATTCACAATTAATAACATATAATCACAAAGAATGTTGTTCCGCATCCTCTCAAACAATTATACAAACCTAATTTTGTATACTTATGAAATTAAGAAGAAGAATAAACGTGGATACTGAAGAAAGCAATAAAGAAAAAGTGGGGATATTCACCCTGAAAGATTTCCCCTTTGTGGGCTCAACATAAACAATATCATTCGGTAACAGAAAAAAGCCTTCGGATGTCAATATATTTTTATCCGACAGGTCAAGACGGAATGTTTGCGTCCCCTGCCTGGTCGGGCGAATAACAGTAATCTTTTCACGATTGCCAAAATCGGTAAGATTTCCGGCCATACTAATGGCTTCAAGAACAGTAAGCTGGTTATTATAATTATAATATACTCCCGGACGCAGGACTTCTCCAAACACTGAATACTTAAATGATATCAGCTTAAGAATTACCGTAGCATCCTTTAAATAGATATTTGACTTTTCCTGTATGGCTTGCTTGGCCTGACTTATGGTTTTTCCGGCTACTTCCACCTTACCTATCACAGGTATCTCAACATATCCGGAATCACTCACATCATACCCGTATATGTAAAGGCTTGCTTCATTGGTAAACAAATTGGAAGAATAAGAAGGAGTGGAATTTACCAGGTCACTCACCTCCTGATTCAAAGTAAGAACCTTAATGTACAAAACATCCTGGTTCTGGATTTTGTATTCGGGCTGGTCTGTAGGGTAAAAATGCTCGGGAGGAACATCACCTGTTTCCTGCAGATATACCAGCTCTTTATGGCTTGTACATGCAGACAGCAGAAATACAGCAATACTTATACTAAAAAAAAGATATGATCTCAATTTTTTCAACCCGGGTATATTTTCCGTATAATTAATGAGATTTTTTATAACAACCAGCATATATTAACTGCTTTTATGAATTAAGTCGGTAATTCACGGTTATTTGCAATAATCCAGATATATCTTTTTAATTCCATCTTCCAGCTCTATTGAATGTTTCCAGCCCAGCTTATTCAGTTTTTTCACACTGAGCAATTTCTGGAAAGTCCCGTCAGGTTTTGCACTATCCCATTCTATCATGCCGTCGAAACCAACTGTTTCCTTAACCAGGAAGGCAAGCTCTTTAATGGATATATCTTTCCCTGTTCCTATATTAATATGTGTATTTCTTATTTCATGTTTGGAACTGCGATTAGTGATCTCGTCAATTGTTAACTTCACGATATCGGCAAAATCAATATTTTCCATCATAAAGACGCACGCGTCAGCCATATCATCCGAATGCAGGAATTCCCTGCGGGGTGTACCTGTTCCCCACAATTTAACTGTAACCGGAGCCTCAGTAGAGCTGTGTCTGAAAACACCATACTTTTCCAGCTTTTCACCAATCTCGATCTCGGTTGATTCACCCTTGATCCCTTCAATAGGGTAGTTATCCAGATCCTTACGTATAGCGGTCCAGTCATTTTCAATCAGGCATTTGCCCAGGTGCATTTTTCTTATCAATGCAGGAAGAACATGTGATTTTTCCAGATCATAATTATCATTGGGGCCATAAAGATTTGTCGGCATTACCGAAATAAAATTTGTGCCGTATTGAATATTATAACTCTCGCACATTTTTATTCCTGCAATTTTTGCTATAGCATAGGGTTCATTGGTATATTCCAATATATCGGTAAGCAAATACTTTTCCTTCATTGGCTGTGGCGATTGTTTCGGATATATACAGGAACTCCCCAGAAACAAAAGCTTTTTTACACCACTCATATAACAGTTATGAATAACATTGTTCTGTATCTGCAAATTTTCATAAATAAACTGTGCCCGGTAAATGTTATTTGCCACAATACCGCCTACTTTCGCGGCCGCCAGAATAACATATTCCGGTTTCTCCTGCTCAAAAAAGTCTTTCACAGCCCTCTGGTCAAGAAGATTGAGCTCCTCGAGTGTCCTGCCGATGATATTATTATATCCTTTTTTCTTCAGATTCCTGGTAATTGCACTCCCGACAAGTCCTGTATGCCCCGCGATATAAATTTTACTGTTCTTATCCATAATTAAATACCATATTTTATCTCTGTCCATAAAGTCCCGTTTGCCGCGTTACGCTTGTCCGAAAATTGCTCATTCACGATAAGTAAACTCCGCGTTTTCGGACCGCGCGAACCTTCCAAATGGTACTTTCTGAACAGACACATGACCAGTTAAACATTTTGCCAACTTTATTGACAAACTCTATTTAAAACCCGCCTGAAAATAAAAAATCTATCTAAAACAACACTAAAGAACCTGAATAATACAGGCTCTATTTCTAATAATTTAATTATTCATAATAATTCATTGTCTGATGACCTCCCTCTTTCAGGTACTGATCTTTCTTCATAAGTATAATATCCGAACGCAACATATCTTTTATTAAACCGTCAAGGTCATATTCCGGTACCCAGTTTAATTTACTATTTGCTTTTGAAGGGTCACCTATCAGCAGGTCAACCTCCGTGGGACGAAAATACCTCGGATCGACGGCCAGCACTTCTTTGCCTGTTTCAAGTTTATATTCGGAATTATTACATGCTGCAATATACCCTTTCTCATCAATACCCTTTCCTTTAAATTCGATCTCAATACCAATTTCTGCAAAAGTTCTTCTTACAAATTCACGAATTTCAGTAGTAATACCTGTTGCGATCACGTAATCATCAGGATCATCCTGCTGTAAAATAAGGTACATGGCTTTGACATAATCTTTGGCGTGCCCCCAGTCTCTTTTTGCCGAAAGGTTTCCGAGGTAAAATTTTTCCTGCAGGCCAAGGGCGATCCTGGCTACGGCACGTGTGATTTTCCTGGTAACAAAAGTCTCGCCCCGAATGGGCGATTCGTGATTAAACAGGATCCCGTTACATGAAAACATATTATAAGCCTCTCGGTAATTCACCGTTATCCAATATCCGTATAACTTGGCAACAGCATAAGGACTCCTTGGATAAAACGGCGTTTTTTCACTTTGAGGCACTTCCTGTACCAACCCGTATAATTCACTTGTTGAGGCCTGATAAAACTTGGTCTTTTCAGTTAAGCCGAGTATCCTGATAGCCTCCAGGATACGTAAAGTGCCTATACCATCAGCATTGGCCGTATATTCAGGTGTGTCAAAACTAACCCTTACATGGCTCATGGCCGCGAGATTGTAAACCTCATCAGGTTTTACCTCCTGCATAATGCGTATAAGATTTGTAGAATCGGTAAGATCACCATAATGCAAAATAAAATTTCTGTTCTCAACATGCGGATCCATATATAAATGATCGATCCTGTCGGTATTGAAAAGCGAACTTCTTCTCTTGGTACCATGAACAATATAGCCTTTTTTTAAAAGAAATTCCGCCAGATAGGCGCCATCCTGACCAGTGATCCCGGTAATAAGAGCAACTTTTTGACCAGACATAAATGCAATTTATAAGGTTAATACTTTACGGCATAATTCGTGATAATCACCCTTCAATCCAATAGGTTTAGCATTCCTGATCTCATATACGGTCTGCACACTGGGTTTTGCCTCCTTAAGCCTGAAACCCTCTCCATTCAGTATTTTTTTATAACTCTCCGTATGAAGGTCTGTAAATCCGGTGCTGAATTCAATTTCTTCGTCATCTATCATAACCGACCGGTATGTTCTTACCTGATTTTCTTTTAGTTTTTCAGGAATATCATTATAATCAATGCTTAAAAACCATCTTACCCTTGCCTTCTCCAGTTCAAGAAAACCCGAAGCTTTTTTTGGCGAGAGCAGGTGAACAATGTTTTGCTTAACACCTCCGAATATCCAGATCAGCATATCAAAGAAATGAACGCCAATATTCGTGGCAACCCCTCCTGATTTCTGATCATCCCCTTTCCATGAAATATCGTACCAGTGTCCTCTGCTTGTAATATAGGTCAGGTCAATATCATGGATCTTATCATCAGGTGCATTATCAATTCTTTTCTTTAAAGCAATGATCGAAGGATGCAGACGCAATTGCAAAATATTATAAATTGATCTCCCCGATTCATTTTCTATTTCCCTGAGTGCATCAACATTCCATGGATTCAAAACAACAGGCTTTTCACAAATAGCATCAGCACCCCATCGCAGGGCAAACCGGATATGCGAATCATGTAAATAATTAGGCGAACAAATACTCACATAATCCATCTGAATGCCATTTCTGCGGAGTTTATCAGTATGCCTGTCAAACCTTTCAAACTCAACAAAAAAATCACTTTCCGGAAAATAACTGTCAATAATTCCCACACTGTCATTGGGATCCAACGATGCCAGCAGTCTGTTGCCGGTATCTTTAATAGCCTTTAAGTGTCTGACTGCAATATATCCTCCAACTCCGATTATCGAAAAATTTTTTGGTTTTTCTGATCGCATATAATCTATATTATTGTTTAAAATTAATTAAAAAATCAAATCAATGTTCAGTCAAAGGAAGACAAATGCAGTCTGTTAACTGAAATATCCTGATCAAAGGCTCATATAGTTCATATGTTTTATCCTGTTTCTGAACGCACCCTTTACATCATAAAAAATACCCTTATCCGAAGAAATGCTTTGAAAATAACTTTCTTCAAGCATCAAATACTCCTGATGGGCAACTGCCAGAATAACTGCATCATAGTTTGCCCTGACTTTTTCTGCAATGGAAAATCCATACTCTGACGACAGCTCATCTGAAGAAGCATAAGGATCCACCACATCCACATTGACCCCATAGGATTCCAATCCTTTTTTAACATCAACGACCTTTGAATTCCTGATATCACTAACATCTTCCTTAAAGGTGGCGCCCATTATAAGAACATTACTGTTAAGGACATTCTTACCCTGCTTAATGATCATTTTTACCAGCTCGGTCGCGATATACTCTCCCATTTTATCATTTACTTCACGTCCCGAATTAATGACCTGGGCATAATGGCCAAGCTCACTTGCCTTATAAGTGAGATAGTAGGGGTCAACCCCTATGCAATGTCCGCCGACAAGGCCGGGGAAAAAATTCAGAAAATTCCATTTCGTGCCTGCAGCTTCCAGCACTTCATAAGTATTGATATTTATTTTGTTAAAGATCATTGAAAGCTCATTCATCAGGGCAATGTTTACATCACGCTGGGTATTCTCAATTATCTTGGCTGCTTCGGCTACTTTTATGCTGGATGCTTCATGAACGCCTGCTGTCACCACCAGTTGGTATATCCTCGATATGATATCCAGAGATTCGGTATCACAACCTGAAACAACTTTCTTAATATTGGTTAAAGTGTGAAGATGATCTCCGGGGTTTATACGTTCCGGGGAGTATCCCACTTTAAAATCAACCTTGTATTTCAATCCCGACAACTCTTCCAGGACAGGAATACACTTTTCTTCCGTTGCACCCGGGTAAACCGTAGATTCATAAACCACATAATCCCCTTTTTTCAATATCTTTCCTACGATCTCAGTAGCCGATATCAAAGGACTAAGGTCGGGAAGCTTGTTTTTGTCAATTGGTGTCGGCACAGCAACAATATGAAATGAAGCTTGTTTCAGATCAACAGGCTGACTGGTAAATACTATGTCCACATTATCAAAATCACTGCTTTCCAGCTCATTGCTCGGATCAATTTTATTTTTCATTAAATCAACACGGCCTGCATTGATATCAAACCCAATTACAGAAAGCTTTTTACCAAATTCAAGAGCTATGGGTAATCCTACATAACCCAAACCTACTATCGATAATCCGGTTTCCTTATTTATTAGTTTATTGTAAATATCCATCAGAGTATAATTGATTTAATGTCTGTCCATAAAGTCCTATTTGCCGCGTTACACTTGTCCGAAAATTGCCCGTTTACGACAAGTAAACTCCGCGTTTTCGGACCGCGCGAGCCTTGCAAATGGAACTTTCTGAACAGACACTAAATAATATCAAATTCCAAAATCTTTCTTTAATGTCTCAACATAATCAAGCTTCTCCCAGGTGAAAAATTCAACTTCACGTGAAGTGATCGTTCCGTTCAGGAAAAACTCCACTTTCTTTGTTTCCGGCTGACGGCCCATATGACCATATGCTGCCGTCGGTCTGAAAACCGGGTTTCTAAGTCCAAATCTTTTAATAATGAACCCGGGACGAAGATCAAATATCTTTTTTATCTTATTGGCAATTTCGCTGTCATTCATTCCAACTCTGGCCGTACCGTATGTGTTCACAAATAAGCCAACCGGTTCGGCCACACCAATGGCATAAGCGATCTGTACCAATACTTCATCGGCAATTCCCGCTGCAACCATATTTTTAGCAATGTGCCTGGCTGCATATGCAGCTGAACGGTCAACTTTTGAAGAATCTTTTCCGGAAAATGCACCTCCTCCATGTGCTCCTTTTCCACCATACGTATCTACAATGATTTTCCTTCCTGTCAGCCCGGTATCACCATGTGGTCCGCCAATTACAAACTTACCCGTAGGATTCACATGTAATATATATTCGTCTTTAAAAAGGGTTTGTATCCGCCCGGGTAATTTGGCCTTTACCCGGGGTATCAGAATAGTACGGACATCTTCCTTAATTTTTTCCAGCATACTTTCATCCTCATCAAAATGATCGTGCTGAGTAGAGATCACTATGGTATGTATGCGTTCAGGATCATTATTATCGTTATATTCGATTGTAACCTGCGATTTAGAATCAGGCCTCAGATAAGTCATGGATTTACCCTCCCTTCTGATAGTAGCAAGTTCAATTAACAGAAGGTGGGATAGTTCGAGTGCCAGCGGCATGTAATGGTCTGTTTCCCTACAGGCATAACCAAACATCATACCCTGATCGCCTGCTCCCTGATTCTCCTCATTTCCTCGTTCCACGCCCCGGTTAATATCCGGTGATTGTTCATGTATTGTTGAAATAACCCCGCAGGAATCACCTTCAAACATATAATCAGCTTCAGTATAACCGATATCTTTTATTACTTTACGGGCAACCTTTTGTACATCAACATAAGCTGATGTTTTTACTTCTCCGCTCAATACAACCAGTCCTGTGGTAACAAGTGTTTCACATGCAACCTTTGAATCCGGGTCCTGTTTTAAGAATTCATCCAGTAAAGCATCAGAAATCTGGTCGGCCACTTTATCCGGATGACCCTCGGAAACAGATTCAGATGTAAATAAATATGCCATTTTCTTTAATAGTTATTTATTAAAAATCCGTAAAAATAATTATTATTTATTTAACTCAAAATACAGCACAATATGTGAAAATTCATGCTTATAGCAATGTATTCGATTGAATATCAATTGTATGTCATTTGCATTTCCTGTAAATATACAACCATTCCGCAACAATATTCATTTCTGAATATTCTGTTTTTTTTATGAAGGTCAAATATCTGCATGTGAACTATATCTGTTCAGGGATGTACAAACACGATTAAAGTTGTCATAACTGTGTAATTTAAACTCAGTATCAGGATCACTTTGTGAGTTCGTGAAAAACATCTTCCAGCCGTTTATCCTTTTTCTGCAGTGATAGTATCATAAGATTGTTATCAACGGCAAACTGAAAAACTTCAGACCTCAGATCCGGACCTTCTTCACCTTCAAGTAACCATGAAGTATCATCTATCTGCCGAACCTGCATAACTCCCTTTATGGATCTCAGCTTTTCGGGTCCCGGTGAGATTTTAAATTCAACATGTACAGTTTGTTTAACAGACAATGAATAATCTTTTATATTCATTGCTTCATCATGTGCAAGTATCCTGCCCTTATTGATAATAATTACCCTGTCACAGATAGCTTCTACTTCCTGCATAATATGTGTTGAAAGAATAACGGTCTTTTCTTTACCCAGCTTGAATATCAGATTCCTGATCTCAATGATCTGATTAGGGTCCAGTCCGGTCGTAGGTTCATCAAGTATCAACACACGGGGGTCATGGATCAATGCCTGGCCCAATCCTACCCTTTGCCTGTAACCTTTCGACAATGAACCGATCTTCTTATGTTGTTCTGTTGACAGGCCGGTCATCTCAACAATTCCATCTATCCGTGATCTTATGCCCCTTCGCAAACCGTACAAACCTGCAACATACGATAAATATTCCCTTACATACATATCATAATACAAAGGATTATTCTCCGGCAGATAACCTAAAATCCTCCTTACATTAAGTGAATCAAATATCGCATCATATCCGAACATACTCACTGATCCTTTATCAGGAGGAAACAATCCGCACATAATTTTCATCATGGTTGATTTTCCCGCCCCGTTCGGACCGATAAAACCAACAATCTTACCTGGATGGACTTCAAAAGACACATCTTTAAGTGCATGTTGTTCCCCGTAAAATTTAGTTACCTCCTTTACAACGATCGACATAAACTGTTAATTTTACCACGGTTCAAAAATAGTAACTTTCGCAGGATAAATTTATCCAGTGGAAGAATATTATTCTGCATGCCGGAAATCGGGGAAGTACAGCAGGATCTCATGACTTCTTTTCTCATCTTTTTTTCCATATTCATTTTTTGGCATCCTATTTGTTTATCAATACAATAAAGATTTTTTTATTAGAGGCACATCATTTATATTTGCCATTTAAAATTATAAAGTATAACGAAAAAAAAACATCATTATGGGTGTATGCAGTAAAATCAGAGCGATCAGTATCATCAGTACATTTTTATTTTTCATTTCTGCAGTTGGTATCGCACAAACAGTCAATGAAGCCAGGGAAGCTTTTAACAACGGTGTAACCGCTCAGGGCAGCGGAAATCTCGAAGAAGCAATCGGTTATTTCAACGAATGTCTTGACCTTTGTTACGAGCTTGAAGGTGAAGAAGGGATTGAATCACTGCAAATACAGGTTGAAAGTATGCTTCCGAAATTTCATCTTGAACTCGGTAAAAGTTATTACAAGGAAAAACAAACGGACAAGGCAATAGAAGAATTCGAAAGATCAGCCCAGATTGCTTCAATGTATGGCGATGAAGTTACGGAATCCCAGGCAAAAAGGCTGATCCCCCAATTATACGTGCAAAAAGGGATACAGGCTTATAAAGCCGAAAATTTTGAGGGTGCACTTGTTGAATTCACCAAAGCTGTTAACAATAATCCCGATTATCCGTCAGGATACTACTACAAAGCACTGGCTCAAAGGCAGCTCCAAATGGATGATGCTCTTACTGAAACCCTTGACAAGGGAATTGAGGTATCAGCATCTGCAAATGATAATAAAAACCTTGAAAGAATCCGCAAGGTAGGCCGTGATTATTACCTTAAAACAGGTGTGAGCGAAAAAGAAGCCGGAAATTATGACAATGCAGTAAAATATTTGCTGCAATCCATAAATTATGAAAAGGAAAATGCAACAACACATTATATTCTTGCCACGGTTTATAATGAACAGTCACAATGGGACAATGCTGTAGCATCTGCTGAAAAAGCGCTGGAATATGAGTCGGATCAACATAATGAAGAAGCCAAAATATATTATGAATTAGGTAAAGCCTACAAGGAAAAAGGAGATAAATCCGCGGCATGTGATGCATTCAAAAAGTCTGCTGTTGGTCCTTATGAAGAAGCAGCAAAATATGAGATCGAGCATGTGCTGAAATGTGACTGAACAAGAAAAGCTGAAAGCTGAAAGCTCAAAGCTCAAAGCTGAAAGCTCAAAGCTCAAAGCTCAAAGCTCAAAGCTCAAAGCTGAAAGCTGAAAGCTGAAAGCTCAAAGTTCAAAGCTTCAAGCTTTAAGCTTAAAAAAATATCTTTAAAATTACTGCCTTTCCGGATTTGAAATCCGGGGAAGCTAAAATGAGCTCAAAGCAGGAAGCCGGGAGAAGAAGAATCTTCCGGCTTCCTGTTTTTTACATCTGCCTTCCCCAATCTGCACTTATCTCCTCAAATCCATAACCGACCTGTTTATAAGTTTTTATTTTCTAACAACCTGTATTATTCATGCGTCAAGTTTGGGGCAGATGCAAAGCGTCGGAAGCTGAAGCTGTAGTAACCTGCCGCGAAGCTTTCGCGACGAAGCAAATACCCTGAAATTGGCGCACTTTGGAAAAATGAATGAAAAATAAATTTCACGATTCTAATTTGTTATTTTAATCTTCTTCAACATATTACATAATTCTCATTCATTTTTATGAATAATACAGGCTAAATTCCCTCTACTCAATTCAAAATTGTATTTTTGCAGGATACTATTTTTCAAAAATTTACATATGGCACAACAAAGGAGACAAAAGATCAGGGATTTGCTAAAAATGGACACATTCGATATTGACGTTCATGTGAAAGGATGGGTACGCACCCGGCGGGGTAATAAAAACATCTCCTTCATAGCGCTTAATGACGGATCTGTCATTCATAACATCCAGATTGTTGTGGATATGGCTGAATTTGACAGTCATATGTTAAAGCAGATCACAACCGGTTCATGCATTGGCGTTACGGGAAAACTGGTTCAGTCGGTGGGGAAAGGACAAACTACTGAAATCCAGGCAAAAGATATTACATTGTACGGAACAGCAGATGCGGAAACTTATCCATTGCAGAAAAAGGGGCATTCCCTTGAATTTCTGCGTGAAATTGCCCACCTGAGGCCCAGAACAAACACTTTTGGAGCTGTATTGCGTATCCGGCACGCCCTTGCTTTTGCAATTCATAATTTCTTTAACAGCAAGGGATTTGTATACCTTCATACGCCGGTAATCACCGGTTCCGACTGTGAAGGTGCAGGTGAGATGTTCAGGGTTACCACCCTTGACCCTGTAAATCCCCCTCTTAACGAAGATGGATCCGTAAATTACAAAGAAGATTTTTTCGGAAAGGAAACAAACCTTACCGTATCAGGCCAGCTCGAAGGTGAGTTGGGGGCTCTTGCCCTGAGTGAAGTGTATACCTTCGGTCCTACTTTCAGGGCAGAAAATTCAAACACACCGAGGCACCTTGCCGAATTCTGGATGATTGAACCCGAGATGGCTTTTTACGACATTGATGATAATATGGACCTGTCCGAAGAATTTGTAAAATATCTTGTTGCTTATGCACTTGAACATTGTAAAGATGATCTTGATTTCCTGACAAAAATGTGGGATAACCAGCTACTGGACAATCTCCGTTTTGTTACAGAAAATACTTTTAAAAGAATAACTTATACCACGGCAATTGAAGATCTGCAATCTTCCGGACAAAACTTTGAATTTCCTGTTCACTGGGGGCTTGACCTTCAATCAGAACATGAACGGTACCTGGTTGAAAAATTGTATGAAAAACCCGTGATAATTACCGGTTATCCGAAAGATATAAAGGCATTTTATATGAAGCAAAATCCTGATAACAAAACCGTGGCTGCCATGGATGTTTTGTTCCCCAGGATAGGAGAGATAATAGGAGGATCACAACGTGAAGAGGATTATGATACTCTTTTTAACCGGATCAGGGAATTGAAACTTCCCGAAAAAGATCTCTGGTGGTACCTTCAGACCCGGCAATTCGGCACAGCACCACACAGCGGATTCGGGCTCGGATTTGAACGGCTTGTGCAGTTTGTTACGGGAATGAGTAACATCAGGGACGTAATACCATTTCCCAGGACACCCAGGAATGCGGAGTTTTAAGCTAATATCGCTATATTAGCAAATATATTTGAGGATACGAATGCTAAAGCAACGATTACAACAGAAACTACTTCAAAAGTTGTCTCCACAGCAGATACAAATGATCAAACTGCTGGAGATACCTACTATGCAGCTGGAGCAGCGCATAAAGAAGGAGCTTGAAGAAAACCCCGTGCTTGAAGAGGGGAATGACGAAGAAATTATTGCCGATCAGGAAGACGATTCAAGAATAGAGGATAAGGATAAAGATAACGAAGAATTCTCCGTTGAGGATTACATAGAAGATGATGAGATTCCTTCGTATAAGCTTCAGGCAAAGAATTATTCAAAAGATGACAAACGTGAAGATATCCCGTTTTCAGGAGGCTCCTCCTTTCACGAATTCCTTGAATCACAGTTGGGTCTCAGAAGACTGAGTGAAAGACAACACATGTTGGCGGAAAACATTATAGGTAATATTGACGACGACGGATATTTGAGAAGAAAACCCGATGCCATTGTGGATGACCTGGCATTTTCACAAAATATTGAAACATCTGAAGAGGAATTGCTTGAGATCCTCCGGATCATACAGGATTTTGATCCGGTTGGTGTCGGGGCCAGAAATCTGCAGGAATGCCTGCGCCTTCAGATAGATGCAAAAGACCAGGATGACCATAATATTGAGCTTGCCAGAAAGATTATAAAACTTCATTTTGAGGAATTTACCAGGAAGCATTATGATAAAATTAAAAACCGGTTAAATATATCGGATGAAGAACTTAAGGCGGCTATTGATGAAATACTGAAACTGAATCCGAAACCCGGCAGTTCATATAGTGATCCCCTGACTAAAACATACCACCATATTGTACCGGATTTTATCCTGGAGAATAATGAAGGGGATCTTCAGCTGAGCCTGAATTCTCGTAATGTGCCTGAATTAAGGGTAAGCCGTACTTACAGCAATATGATCGAATCATACACTCAGAACAGGGATAATTCATCGAAGGAACAAAAGGAGGCTGTAACTTTCGTGAAGCAAAAGCTCGATTCGGCAAGGTGGTTTATCGATGCTATCAAACAACGGCAAAACACACTTATGGTCACTATGAATGCCATTCTTGAATACCAGCGGCCATATTTTGAAGAAGGGGATGAAACCAGGCTGAAACCTATGATATTAAAAAATATTGCTGACCGTACAGGATTGGATATATCAACTATTTCAAGGGTTGCAAACAGTAAATATATACAGACGCACTTCGGCATTTTCCCCCTCAAGTATTTTTTCTCTGAAGGAATGCAAACCGACTCCGGTGAAGAAGTGTCGACACGTGAAATCAAAAAGATCTTACAGAATTGCATACAGAATGAAGATAAGGGCAAACCGCTCACCGATGAAAAACTGGCTGAGATCCTTAAACAAAAAGGATATAATATTGCCCGCCGAACAGTGGCCAAATACCGTGAACAACTGAATATCCCCGTTGCCCGAATGAGAAAAGAATTGTAACCTTCATCATCCTATAAAAGATCTATGCAAAACCGTATAGCTACAGCTATTTCTTATCTTTTTCATCCTCTTTTCATGCCTACCGTGGGTATTCTTATATTATTCAACTCCGGATCCTACCTGACCAATATTCCCAATGATTATAAAAACTACATTTATCTTATTGTATTTGTGGGAACAGCAGTCCTGCCAATCAGCATATTTCCCGTTTTCATGTATTCAGAGCTGATCCGCGACATACATGTCGATAAACGAAAAGAACGCCTGCTCCCTCTTATGATCACCTCTATTCTCTATTTTATTTGCTACTTCATGATATCCGGAAATCCTGTAGCCCACGGAATAGAAGTTTTTATGCTTGCTGCTTCAATATCAGTATTGATTACCTTTCTTGTTTCATTTTTCTGGAAAATAAGCACTCATATGACAGGCATAGGAGGCATTACCGGACTGATCCTGGGTCTATCTGTCACATTCAGTTCAGACCTGATGTTTTATCTTATACTTGCTTTCCTGGCCTCAGGAGTGATAGCTTTTGCACGTCTGCAACTGAACGCGCATAGTCCTTCACAGCTTACCGCGGGGTATTTTTTAGGGCTGACAGTCATGTTTGCCGCTTATCTCCTTTAACCTGAAATGCCCCTTATGATCATTTACCGGCCAAGCTTTCCACGGCCTGAGCCATCAGGGAACGGGGTATATCACAAATTACAGGCTTAAAGCATGAAAGCTCCCTTATAGCGTTATGCAGATTGAAATTATGCTGCCCGGAAGTAAGGAACCTGCCTTTTGACGACATAAAACCAGCCAGGTACTCCTGCTCTGTTTGTCCCGGAGTTGGTATAAGAAGGGCAGTGCGTTTCAGGGCCAGAAGATCCATGATGGTTGAATATCCCGACCTGCAAATAATATATTTCGCGCTTCTCAACACTGTATTGAGATATCCAGTTCCGGCATGATCCATAATACATACATTTCCAGGAATATCACGTGATTTATCATCATTATTTAACCCGGCGGTTCCGCGTATGAGTATAAACCTGTAATTCAGTCCGGCCGCCTGATGTAAAATAATATCTTCCAATATCGTACGCTGGGGTTCAGGCCCTGATAATACAATAAGCACATCAACACTGATTTTCTTCATGGGATCCTTGAGACCTTCAAAACGCGACAGTATACCAATATATAAAGCATTTGAAGGAATACGGCCATGGGAAAGCTCACCGGCAAAACACTGGTCCGGCGTTTCAATATCGGGGATCCAGCATTTATCAAAATTATCAATAATTTTCTTATGTATCCGGTATGCCATCCTTTCCAAAAACCTTATCACAGGTGGAAGCTTTATACGGACCTGGTGTGTGATATATATACAATATGCCTTTTTGTTCCATAAGCCGAAACGGTTATCAGCAATCACAAAGCTGAATCCATAACTCCTTAATAAACGCTTCAGCTGCCTGTGTTCCCTCACTGCATACCGGATAATTTTTGGCATCTGCCATATCAAAGAAAGCAACAGATTACCATCATGACCATAATGGATTTCTGCAGAGGGAATATGTATATAATGCAGGCCGGGGAATTCATCCTTTAAAAGCTTGCAGCCTGCTCCATCACCCCCGATATATAAATCAAAGTTGTGCCTTTGCAATTCATGAATTACCGGGATCATCCTTGTAGCATGTCCCAATCCCCAGTTCAGCGGGCTCAGCAATACTTTCTTTTTCTGAATTCCGGGGCTTTGCATTGTTAATCGTAAATTTGAACCTGTATTCCTGCCTTTCTTACCCGGTCAGCGATAGCTGCCAATTCTTCAAACCCGATCTTATGAAGTGTGTCAAAAGGAGTATCACGGGCTATGGTATATATCATCACCATCTCCGGATCAATTTCAAGAACAGCCTTCAGCCAGGCCGACAATTCCACGGGAGTGGCATTGTCTACCACCTTGTTACGAATAGTACCCCTGAAAAAAAGTGTCTGAATGATCATATCCCTTTTAAAATGTTTTAAGTGATCAATAGTCTGTTCCAGGCTGAAGGCGGTTAAGGGACGATTGATCAGTTTCACGGTTTCCGGAATTGCCGAATCAAGTTTCAATATATTCTGTTCCACGCGTAATAAAGCATTTCTCACCTCAGGTTTATTTATCAGGGTGGCATTTGACAACACGGCAATATCCACTTCGGGGAAAACAGCATTTCTCAGTCTTATCGTATCATCAATAATCCCGGCAAAATCGGGATGCATGGTAGGTTCGCCATTACCTGCAAAAGTAATCGTGGTAAGAGGTTCATTTTTATCTGCCATCTCTGTCAGCCTGTCTCTCAGCTTTTCTCTTATCACTTTACGTTCAGGGAAATCTGATCTTCCCGGGCCCGCCGACCGGGTCAGTCCGCATTCACAATAAATACAATTGAAATTACACACTTTATTGTTTTCGGGCAGCAGATTGATGCCAAGTGATGTACCAAGCCTCCGGCTTTGCACCGGACCGAAAATAATCTTATCAAACAGGAATGTAGCCATCTCTTTCCGGAAACAATGAAGCTGCAAAAATGTTAAAAAAATAATGTTAAAACAATAATTTTAAAAATCCCCGCGAATAATAATCAGGATAGTGTCGTTCAAAAGGCATAAATCCTTAAATGAAAGAGGATCAGGATCAGTTTTTGTTCATTTAGTTGAATTTTAGGCAATATAGTAAAAAACACTTTTTTAATTCATTAATTATCAATACTATTTATTAAATAGTTATAAACATCTCTTGTCGATAAACTTACTGGCCCCAACCTTCATCTTTCACTTTTAAGATGGCATCCATCTGGCCATTAGAAAACATTTCTAAAAGGTTCCTGGAGGACCATCGAGTCTTTAGAAATTCTTTTTGTGGAATTTCCTCTTTTTACAATCGTATATCCATCTTTTCTGCCTGTAACTATCCACCAGGACTTTTTACCAGGAAACTTTATTTTCTGTCCATCCTTAAGCTCCTTGGCAGATACGAATTGATAAGGGTCCATAAGAATATACTATTCTTTAATTGGATTTTTTTTCAAATATGACTGGATAGCCTCGTATAAAGCGTATTTTATAGCATACCCCGGATCTTCTTTAAACTTGATCTCACCGATATAAGATCTCAGGTCCTCCATCTGTGATTCAGAGAAAGATGCCGTATAGGTTATAAAGTCATCCGGAAAATTATTTGCTGGCCGGCGATAAAGAAAAAAATGATCAAGCGCCTCATATATAGCTGAGCTGATTGTATATTTCGGGTTTACTTTCCACTTTTTATAATTCACTGTTTTACGCAGTAGATCAAGCTGTGAACGGGAAAATAGTGCTGAATGGGCTTTAAAATCATCAGGAACAGTTTTAACTGTTTCAGCTCTTGCGCTTCTTTTCACTGAATCCTTTGTTTTTGCATCTTTTAAGTGATCATGTGAGGGTCCCGGCGTTTTCTTTTTTACAGGATCAGAAACCTGGTCCTGTGATTTACCTGTTTTATTGGATAAAGGTTTATCCTTTGTTTGAACATCATCTTTCTTTTCGTTTTCCTTGGCCTTTTTCTGAAGCTTTCTTTTATCATCTTTTAGTGGATTAAAAGAATTATCATCCGCCTTTTCACCCTCGTCCACTATAAAGCTTGAAAGTGCGTTAGAAAGCTTATCTGAGCCTCGTGAAAGATTTGAAAATTTTTTCTTATCACTCATGATTTTTTCGCTTTATGGTTAATCCGTTTGATTATTTCATCTGTAAGATTTCCATAATCAAGCGAAGCGTTACTGTTTTTCGAATAATAAAAAATATCCTGGCCTTCGGCCTGGGCATTTGCTATGGCAACATTTATCCGGATATCGGTTTTAAACATTTTTTCTTTGAAATATTTGATTACCTCCTGTTTAACATGAGATGAAATGGAATTCCTAATATCGTATTTGGCCATAAAAACACCGGTAAGATCAAACTCCGCATTTAAACTGTATTTAAGATCATCCAGGTATTGCATGATGGATTTTACCCCATTTAAGGAAAAAACACTGGCCTCGATTGGAATAATTACACCATTACAAGTGACCACCGAATTAGTTGTTAGTATTCCCAGCGAGGGAGGGCAATCTACAAGACAAAAGTCAAAATGTTCTTCCAGAGGCGTTAAAAGACGTTTTAAAAAATATTCCCTGCCTGGTTCAGAGATCATATTTTTTTCGATATCGTTTAGTTTATTGGACCCGGGGACAATAAATAAATTTTTATTAAGCTTCACCAGTGGCAACTTAACATCCCTTTCCCGGTTGCATAGCTTTGTATATGCATCGGAAATGTTTTTTTCCTGGTCATACAAGTTAAAATTCTGGGAAAGGTTGGCCTGGGGATCGTTGTCGATCAGCAGCACCTTGTATTCATTGTAAGCTAAAAACGCTCCTACATTAGCCGTAGATGAAGTTTTTGCTACTCCCCCTTTATTATTTACAAATGATAGTGTAACCATAGAATAAATATTTATCTGCTAATATAAAGTAATAACATAATTATTACTAATATTTTTATTAACAATAATATTTATAATATTAGTAATATTACTAATATATATTATGTTACTCTTTAGCTGTTTGTTGATACTGTAATAAAAAATTGTGCTGAATTTACCTCACAAAATTATGGCATCCACATTAATTTTATTTGACTTGTATTAATTTTCTTCGTAATTTGCTTTCGACAAAATAAGCTATATTTGAGGTTATAGCTGGTTATTAGAGAATTAAAAGAAATTATGAATTAGCAGTTTAAAGGCAAGATTATTTCTATTTCCAGCAAATTATTTATTAACAAGCCAAATGCCGATGTAAAATGTAACAAATATTAAAAGGGTGTTTGTTTTAAAAATACTTACCGGATTTATTTTATTTAAGGGAAAGATATAATTTTTTCGATAAAGCTAAACATGATAAAATAGTGAAATTATGAGATAACTATTCTTGTCAGGCGAATCAAGGATTTTAATGACATGGTTGAAAACTTTAACAAAAGTTTGTGCAGTTTCATCCATTAACATTAACTGCAAAAAAACCTCACCCCGCAAACTGACGGCTAAATCAACTTTGGGATGAGGTAGTTAACACAATGTATTAACATTAATATATACAAAAATGGAAAAAATAATCATTATTTTAATCACAATCACTTCAATATTAATTTATTCTTGTGAAAAAGAAAATACAGATTTAAAAGAACAAATGGAGGTTAAAGACGAAAAGACAAATAATAAAATTATTACCGTTTATGATTCATTAAGACTTAATTCGATAGTTTTGAAAGTTACATGTGATGATCCATCGTTATTATCATGTTTCTCTGAAGAAACGTATGAATTAATAATTAATCCAAGATTAGATATTGAAGGGATTGAAGATGAAGAAATGGATGAAGCATATTATAAGGAGACATTTGAAAATAACGAACCATATGCTATTACTGAAGTTATTGAAAAAAACTTTCAGGATAATGTAACTGCATATTCTATAGTTGATAAAGGTATTTCAAACGATTCAGAATTTAAATCAACAAATGCTTATTATGGCCCTTTTGCGTTCTATGATAATTCTGCTTGTTGTATAAGAACATATAATGAGCAAGGGGGATTGAGGAACAATATTCAATTTCATATTTATTCACTTTCTCCGTATGCATATATAAGATCCTACATGTCTAAAGATAAGTATGGAATGACATGGACATGTAACTGTAATTATCTATACGGAATTTATGTGGTTTATTATAGGGAAAAAAATGCTCAATTTTCTGTGACATATGTGTATTCAACCTCTAGTCCAACTTTCCAGGATTATTGTTATTAGGATAAAATAATAATAAATGGCATGTATAGTTTTATACATGTCATTTATTTTAATTTAAAGTTTTCTGTATGAAAATTTACGCTTTGTTATTTATAATTAATGTTAATGTTCCATTATTATTTTGTAGTTCTAACTATGTTATCAGCGGTTATATCAGGGATATTGAAACTGGAGAAGAACTTATAGGAGCATACGTTTTTGTTGATAGCATTAAAAAAAGCTCTATATCAAATAATTATGGTTTTTACTCAATAACATTACCTTGCGGTGGTTATTTATTAAAATATAACTTTCTTGGTTTTGAAATTATTCAGAGACAAATTGATCTGCAAAATGATACAATTATTGATATTTATTTAAAGAAAATGCCAATTGAACTAGAAGAGGTTCATATCACTGCTCAAAATAACTATTCATCTTCATTGAAATATATTCAACTATCAACAAAACAAATAAAGGAATTACCAAGTATTTTTGGCGAACCCGATATTGTAAAAGCTTTACAATTAGAACCTGGTATAAAGAATATTGGCGATGGCTCTTCTGGATTATATATTCGTGGAGGTAACAGAGACCAAAACTATGTTTTAATTGATGAGGCTCCTGTTTATAATCTTTCGCACCTTATTGGGTTTGTTTCGGTGTTTAACCCTGAAATGATCAAAGATGTAAAGCTTTATAACAGCTACATTCCACCTAAATATGGGGGAAGGGTTTCATCAATTCTCGAAACAAATATGAAGGAAGGTAATCTTAATAAACATAGTTTATCTGCCGCAATAAGTACTCTTTCAGGAAGGATAGCCATAGAAGGTCCAATTGCCAAAAATAAATCATCTTTTTTTATTTCTGCCAGGAAAAGTTCATTTGATCTATTTATAGAGCCTTCAAAGGACGACTTTTTAGTGCCGGGATTTTATGATTTGAATACTAAAATTAATTTTAAGTTTAATAATAAGAATAGACTATTTTTATCTATGTACCATGGTTATGACATAATTGAAACTTACGAAGAATATATTAATTTATGGGGAAATACAACATCAACTATACGATGGAACCATTTATTTAATCAAAAATTATTTTCAAATATGTCATTAATTTATAGCAAATACTATAATAATCTTACTTTTACTAATGACACATCAAAGTTTGATTGGATAACTGGTGTTAATGATATTAATTTTAAATACGATTTAAATTGGTATAAAAATCCTGATAGCAAGTTTGGCTTTGGATTAAATACTATTTTCCACAAGTTTACTCCTGGTGAATCAAATTATACTCAAAGAAACATATCCAGATCAAGGGCTATAGAAAATTCATTATATATATTTCATAATAAAAAGATAAACAGCTTAGATATTAATTATGGATTACGTTTAGCAAATTTCTTTAACATAGGCAAAACTACTTGGTACACTCTAAATGAACAATATATTCCAGTGAAAGAGCATAATGAAGGCAAAGGAATATGGAATAATTATGGAATAATAGAACCAAGGATAAATATATCCTTAAATATTAAAAATAAACATAACTACTACCTGGCTTATACGCGCACATCACAATTTATGCAAGTTTTGTCAAATAATACAATGTCATACACGTTTTTTGAGACCTGGATACCTGCTTCTCCAAATATAAAGCCACTAATAAGCAATAATTTATTTTCAGGATACACCTTTGATAATAAAATATTCAACACTTCAATTGAAGTGTATTATAAAATTATAAAGAATCAGATAGATTATAAAGATCATGCTACACTTATAAACAATCCTTGTATTGAAAGTGAATTGAGGAGAGGGAAAGCATATGCATATGGTATTGAACTTTCATTGAAAAAGCAAAGTGGAAAAACAACCGGTTCAATAAGTTATGTTTTTTCTAAAGTGTATTATATTATCAAAAATATTACTTTTGATGAAAAATATGTTGCCCCATATGATATTCCACATGATTTTAAAATTCTAATAAAAAGACAACTTTCTCCAAAATTAAATTTTAGTACATTTTGGACTTACACCAGTGGTAGGCCAACAACTTTTCCTGTTGCACATTATTATCTGGACAAACACGAACAGGACAATGAAATAAAAAATGTACCTATATACACAAATCGAAATACAGAAAGGTTTCCAAATTATCATCGCTTAGATCTTAATTTATCTTATAAAACAATTGGAGATAAAAAAGTGAAACATGAAATAATTTTAGGTTTGTATAATGCTTATGCTCGTAAAAATCCACTTGGGTACAGTTTTGACTCCTTCGATTATGGTATGGGCAATAATGTACTGGTGTATCATTTTTATACTATAATTCCAAACATTTCTTATAAAATAAAATTCAATTAAAATCATGCATACTATTCTTAAAACCAATAGCAGTTTTATAGCATTTTTTGTCTACTTGTTTTTATTGTTATCATGTGAGAATTTTTATTATGAAGATATCTCTGAAATAGTTCCAATTTCTTCAAATCTTAATGAAACTACAATTATTGTTAATGGATCAATAACCTCAGAAAACAAATTTCATAGTTTAACTTTAACCAAACCAATGTCTTTAAACTCTATGAATCCAGATTCTATTTCCGGTGCACATGTATATCTGGTAATTGAAACTGATACATTTGAATACCAGGAATCCATTTATCACAATTATGGTGATATTGTCTTTAGGCAGCATGGCACCTATATTTCAAAAGATTCTATATCTGGAAAGCCAAATTGTTTACATTCACTACATATTGAATATAAAGACAAAGTATACATAGCGTCTGATACAATGATAAAAGTTAAACCATTAAATTTATCAGAATTGAAATTTTATTATCAGCCTGATTTATTCGAATCAAGTACACCATATTTTAAAGACAAGATTATATTAAATATACTATGCCATCATTTTGGATATAAGCAGCCAAATATATATCAAATTATTACGGTCGATAAATATTTAAATAAAAAAATGATTTCAACTGTTTATCATCATAATAATATTGATCCTCAAGGAGTTTTATCTGAATGGAATAAAATACTTGCCATATGGACAGGAATTAATGATAGTGTTTGGATTATAAAACATTCCATTTCTCAGCCATATGAAAACTTTTTAATTGACGTGTTCAAAGAAACTGAATGGAAAACAGGATTTTTTTCTGAAGTATCTGCAAATCCATCTTCTAATGTAACAAATGGGGGAATGGGTTATTTTTATGCTTCAGATATATATAAAAAATCAATACCTATAATTGAATTAAAACAATTTATAGAAAATGAATAACTGCAGATTGGGGATCGGCAATGAAAATTTACAGGTTGTTGGTTCAGAATTGATTTTATGAAAGATTTATAATCAGATCATTTATCCTGATAAGGGAGGTGTTAAAGATTCAATCTAAGAAATAAAAGGCTGAACGTTTACATTGATAATACTGAAAATTAAAAAACCAATACACTATTGTATGATCATCATTATTGTTTTAATATCAGCACCTTTTGGGTTTATAACCTGCAGATAATACAAACCCTTATCAACCCCGGATGGCAAATTAATCTTGTATAGCGGTCCTTTTGCATAAGCATTGAAAACAATACAGCCCAACTGATCGATAATTATAACCTGGTAATAATCCGAATAACTGTCTAATTTTATGAAAGTATGGTCACTGGCAGGATTTGGAAAGATTATTATCCGATTGTTATAAATTAGCTTTTCCGATGAACTCTCATCGCTCCAAATCATATTAACGTACCCCGGATGGTCAATAAAAGGATTCCGGTTATCCTGGTACTGGTATATTACATTATTTCTTGTGCGTTCATAATCATCAACCGGGTCTTGCTGATGCCACTGGAGTAAAGCACTTAGTTTAGCATGGATAGGGTCATTGGTATTTTGATCTTCAGGGATATAATCAATAACCTCCAGGTCAGGTTCTCCATTTTCTCCTTCATACCTTGTGGCCATATAAAAAATCATTCTCGCCACATCTCCTTTAACCTTATCTCTTGGTTGCCAAACCCACCTTGTGGTGGAAGTAAAACTACCACTCTGGCCATCTCCATCAATATAAGGTTCTGAGCAGTTATCAAACCACCGGTTATTTCTTGCACTATTAACCGTAATGTCTGCCGGCCTTAAATGATGTGCATCGGTTCCTGGTCCCATGGTAGTTCCAAAATCTCCCCTTGATTTAGCCCAAACATGTTCCCTGGACCATCATGCCCCGCTATTATATTCCTGGGCAGCATTTACCGTCCAGCCCGTATAAAACAAAATAACATTATCCGGATTTATTGTATCCTTATCGGTTTCTTTCAAAATATCCCAGACATCCGTGTTATCACTTGTGTAAGGATACTCGGTATGATCTTTAATGATGTTGTAGAGTGCGGTTTATAGATCATTTCCTCTTAGGCCTTGTGCTGACAAGTAATAGTCAGGGGGGATTTGAGCATAAGCTGTAGTAAAAACAGTTATGAATAGTATAAATAAGTATGCCCTTAACATAAAGAATAAGTGTTATGATAACAATTCAGGATAAAACATAAATTATCAATTATTATATGAGGTTTCCACGCCACACTTTGGGCATTTATCCTTTTTGCCTTCATATACATGGCCACATTTATTACACTTGTAAAAAACACCATAGCCATTAGCATTACCAAAAAGCGATGATTACTCTTTTGATATCGCTAATATCCCGTTTAATCCTACCTATGTTAGCAGATAGAACAAAAAATACAATTAATATTACAATAGAAATTATTCCCATTAAAATAGTGCCGTCTCCCATAATGATAAATATTAGTTAATATTCAACAAGTTATAAAAATATTTTGGTACGTCAAAGAACGTGGATATTACTGTTTAGTGAGTTTTGAGCCGTTTTTACGAAGGCAAAGGGACAAAATGCTGCCGGCATCCCTGTCAATACTTATAGCCCTTAACCGGGCGTGACGATAGGAATATTTGGATTTTAAAAATTTACATCTGGGACTGGATGGGTTCTGGAAATTTTTTAATTCCAAGGTGGGTTTAAATAGTATTGGGGTAAACTAAATGGCCATAAAAATCAATCTCTTTCATTTATTTATCCCCAATTCTATTTAAAATAGGCCTTCGCGGGTATTCGGCACGAGCAGTTTAGGGATATAACCTGTCTTGGTATTGCAGGGGTGCCGGTGGCATTTTACATTTCGAAGCAAAAACGGCTCAAAACTCACTACATAGGGAATAACGGGTAGGCCATATTGCAAATAATCGAAAGGCCCGAGTACAGATACAAAATCCAAACTTAAAGTGGGGGATTAGCTCCTGAAGTAGGGAGTAAAAATGCTGTTTTATCCTTTTGGAAAAGGATTTTTATAAGAAAAATGAGCGATCTTGTGAGCTCCATTTTTACCGCTATTTTTCAAAAGATAGGGCAGCATTTTCAGTGTGGCTTTTGGGAAAAAGCTTAATATATATTATGTTACATTTGATTTTCTATTACATAATTAAAAATAAGCATTTTAAAATTATGTATACTCATAATTTTTTTTTAACTTGTTTTCATTTTTAAGTTATCACATAGTTAAAGCTTTCTCAAGTTATAAGTATTATTGGCAAGACGTAGAAAGAAATAACATTTAGAGAGGTAAAATGCAGTAATAAATAATATAATATGTTATGAGTAACAGGTAAATAATAATTGAACTACATCATAATACCACCAAAGCCATGATTAACCTAATAATAACCAAACCAAAAATTCAATATGATAAAATAAATAATAAATTTTGCCAGGCGAATTAAGAATTTTAATGGCATGGGTATTAAGCTCTTTTATACTTTTAAGGGTTTGCGTAGTTTTATCCATTAACCTAAACTACACAAAAAACCCATCCCTCATTCTATTAAAAGCTGAACAGAACATTGGGATGGGTGATTTAACCTAATGAAATGCTAAATCAAAAAATTAACGAAACATGAAACATAAAAGTTATATTTTTAGACCACTATTTTTAGTTATTATTACTTCTGTGATAATGATTATAAATTCATGTGAAAAAGACACTGAATTAATTGAAGACCAATCCATAAATACCCAATTAAATCAGGAATACGAATTACCGACTGAACTCAAAACCGAATTAAAACAGAAAAACGGATTAGTGATTTTTGAAAATAAAGAACAATTTGATAAAATAACTAATCTCCTGGCGGAAGAAACAGGAAAATACATTAATTCGTATTTTTCAAAATTTGATAAAAATGCATCAATCGAAGAAGTCAACAACCAGGTTGATAAGGATAAATTTAATCCGAACATAGTTTATGAAGCATTTGAAGAGTATCATTCGATAACGAGTTTACGTTCAAAGCTCGTAGAATTAGAAGATGAATGGTTAGCCCATGAAACGCTCGAGGGTAATAGCCCATTGAATCATACTCTTTCGGAAAGATGTTGGCCAATAGCAAATACCAGTGGGGAATATCAAATTGGTGAAACTATTTATCGAGCAGAAAAATCAGGTGTTGTATATGAAATAGGTAATAGTGATTATGAAACATTGTGCCAAATCCGAAATAATCCAAAAGAATTTTTAAATTATAAATCTACTAATTCTAACCTGATTATACATAATCCAGAAGCTGCATATGATTTAAAAAGTACAGAAGAACATTGCTGGGCTTTTATTAGAGTAGAAAACACGTTATTGTATAACTGGCATGGGATTGGAATGATTATCGATCTGGATTGGGACGGGTATGGATCAACAGCTAAAGCAAAAACACTAGCTTATAGAAAGAAAAAAAGGCTTTTTGGATATGAATGGGCCCGAGAATGGACTTCCATGACAGCGTTTGTCCATGTAGCAGATCATACATACAACTGTGAATTACAAGAAACCTATAATAGTGGAATCAAATACAGAGACTGGGCATATTATGTAACTGCCAAGATTCTTGGACCACTTCAAATAATAAGAACAAAAAAGGGCGGTTATTTTTATGGACAACATTCTACAGGTTCTGTAAGTACCAAAACATTAGTTTATAATTAAAAATTATAAATTACCGAATATGAAACCAGGTGAATAAAAAAATATTTTATCTCCTGGTTTCGTTTCTTATAAAATGCTGGTAAAAAATTATATAAGAATCGTATTTCTTTTTTTGATCTTTATCTATGAGGCTGAACTATGCGGGCAATCAGCATATCAATCTTTTGATCGTAACCACCAAAGCCTGAGCCTGCATACAACATTTTCAAAACTAAAAAGCACAGAAGACCAGGATTATTTTGTATTGCCCGGGAGTACAGGTTTCAGCGGAGGGTATCATTATCTGTTTTCCCTTAAAAACTTTTATGGTATCGGCCTGGGAGCAGAACTGGGTTATCTTAACTATAAAATTATTCCTGCAGGTATGGATTTATTTAATCCTTCCAACAGAATAATGAATATCAGGATCCCTGTATATATTAATAAATTTTATCCGTTCAATAGTAAAACCGCTTTAAACGTAAAAAGCGGCATCTGTCTTTCTTCACTGTTGTCTTCATTGAAAAATTTTAATGCAATGGCCATCAATGATAAACCTTTGTATGAAACTTACGCGAATATAAACGGATTT
>Ga0307421_1000128_pt1 | contig 47924 bp, 44 predicted proteins | sample SalMarWE160270MG_FD_202163 | JGI IMG/M metagenome (GOLD analysis project Ga0307421, IMG submission 202163) | Salt marsh sediment microbial communities from the Plum Island Ecosystem LTER, Massachusetts, United States - WE1602-70 | ecosystem: Environmental > Aquatic > Marine > Intertidal zone >... | reverse complement strand
GACAAAAAATGTCAAAAAATGACATTATTAGAAAAAATTATAGAAAACCGGTCAGAAAATTAACAGAAAAAATTTTTGAAAGAAGAAAAATTGAAAAAATGCCGACTTTATGGACAGACACTAATTAGTGTCTGTCTATATAGTTGGCAAAATGTTTAATCGGACATGTGTCTGTTCAGAAAGTTTCATTTGCAAGGCTTGTGCAGTACGAAAATGCAGAGTTTACTTGTCGTAAATGAGCAATTTTCGGACAAGCGTAACGCGGCAAATGGAACTTTATGGACAGACACTAATCATGCTTTTCCCGGCGATCATTAATTTTCAGTAAACCTCCTGATAACAAAGGAAATTGAACGGGAATTCCAGTAACTCTTCAAAATATTGCCCAATTTCCAGGGTATCATCATCTCCTTCCTCATAATGCCAGTTTATCTCTTTCTTTTTGATAGTTTTCTTATGAATGACCTTTGCCAGCATATCATATAATACTTTTGAAGTGCTGGTGTTGAAATATTCCAGCTTAATATCAGCAATTATGGTATTTCCCGCATATTGCTCAATCCAGTCAATCAGAGGTCGATAAAAATCCAGGGGATCTTCGGGTAAGTACCTTCCTTCAATAGAAATATGTCCCTGTGGTGTAAAATGAACTTCAGGAGTTGAAGGGGTTTGTTTCAGATATAAGTTTGTCATAATCTTTTTGTTTGGTTATTTAGCCTTAAATTATTCAAGTGTTAGGTTTAGGGCAGATATAAAGCCTCAAAAGATGAAGCTTAAAATACATCTGCAAAGCTTTCGCAACAATGCAGATACCCTGAAATTGGTGCTTGAATAATACAAGTTCCGGTAGTTTAACGTTAATATATGATTAAGGATTTAAATTGTTGATGACAGTTCGATATCTGTTGATAACTGTGCATAATCATAGTATTAATTTACCAATAAACTGATAAAATCCCATAAGTTCCACAAGGCCAATAAAAAAATTAAATATATTCTTGTTTATGTATGAAATATTAAAATCGGAAAAACCCGGTGCATGCGGTGATAATAAAATCCCAGGCTACAATGTCCGGCGGATCATTTCTATTGCAATAACATAATATCAATAACACAATTACCGGTTTTGTTGTCCTCAAATCGAAGCAGAATGTCATAGAATCCGGACTTGTTGCATTGAAAATTCACAACTTCAAAATACTTGTCATTAAAAATATTTGTAACAACGAGTTTATCGGCATCAAGAAGTTCAAGGATGACTTCTCCCGGAAAATCATCAATGTGATTAATGATCTTAAATCTGTAAATAGAACCTTTGTTCAGATTTATGCTCATGAAATACTCATTTTCGTATTCGATATCACTAATCTTATCCAGCTTAAAATCTACACGTTTAATGAATATTTCTTTTTGTCCGAATGCTTTACTCCCGATCAGGGAAAAAAATAAACCCATTATAATAATGTATACATATTTTCTCATTTCCCGGGTATTTAAGACCATAATATTAATTAATAAATTATATAGATTGCAATAATACAACTATTATATTCTGATCAATTGGCTTTTATTGAAAGCCAGTCATAATCATCATCCATAAGAATTAATTTGGCATTTTCTGAAACTCTCTTTATTCCTACCCTGGATAGCTTTCTGATCAGTTCTTCCAAATAGGCTTTATAGCTATCTTTTGTAAGACCGGTACAAGAAGTTGTCCCGTTCCTTAAGTAGAACAAAGCCTTCACCTGACGCTTTTCATCATAACTTTTTAATGCTTCGGACAATGCATTAAAACGTTTCCAGTTCTGTCCATATATACTAAACCAGTTTTTAACCTTTTCAATACAAAGTTCCAGCATGAGATCCCTTTTTTTCTGAGTAGTACAGTCTGACAAAAGCTTCCTGTTAGCTGAATTATTGTAAAAATTCGGAAAAGTTATTTTTATATATCCAATAAGCTCATCCTCATGAATATGAATACCTGAAAACCCAAAATTCTGAAATGTCAGATCTTCAAGCAGCCATCCTGCACGGATAGAGATCCTGTCAATATCATAGTCAATTATCTGTCCGTGTCCGAAGAATTTCTTTGCACCCGGATATATCAAATCACCTGTATTCTGCAATTTTTTTGTTTCTTTTGACTCGAATAGATTAATAACATCTTCCAGGTAACGGGATTCCTGATTTTCAATATCATCTTTTGCTTCCTGCACCAATTGCCAGTCGTCTGACTGAAAATCATTCAGCAATTTATTATTCACTGCCTGTTGTCCTGTGATAAACTGACAACCAAGTATAAACATCCCGAATGCCAAAACATGTAATTTTTTCATAAAATATTGTTTTAAACTGATTAATCAGTGTCTGTCCATAATGTCCGAATTTGCGTTGCTGCTCAACCGAACAAAGTGAGCTCTTGAACACCTTTAAAAATTAAACACGTTGTGAAAACTTTTAAATCCTCAAATACTTTAGTATACCGTGGTTTAAAATGTTCACGCGCCTTGATCCCGAACATTCTGAACAAACACTGTGACTTTATTGACATACTCTAATTAATAAAATTTGTTTACTAGAAGAATTTATCCTGTATTATACACGCGTCGGGTTTGGGGCACATAATTCTCATTTATTTTAATGAATCTTTTACCTGGCGAAAGCACGAATTCAGGTTTTTTAATTATTATCATTAATACGATAATCAACAAAAAAAGTTCTTATTTGCATCTGTTTCGTTGTGAAAGCTCCGCGGTAAGTCACTACAGCTTCATCTTTCGACGCCTTGCATTTTCCCCGACCCTGATGCATGAATATAAAGTCTACAAAGCAGTTGAAATAATATATATTATTTTTGTAACAATTATTACACGAAATTAGTAGTTAATAATAAAGTGTCTGTTCAAAGAATTTTATTTACAAGGCTCGCGCAGTCCGAAAATACGGCGTCTACTTGTCGCAAATGAGCAATTTTCGTACAAGCCTAACGTTGTAATTGAAACTTTACGAACATACATATGTCCGGTTAAACATTCTGCCAACTTTATTGACATACTCTGAACAGGGTCTGTTGAAAAATACGAAATAAATTTATAATGAGTACAATATGGAGAGTAATTGCTTGTAAAGTGCAAAGGATTTTAGCAGATAATCCTCATACATTTTTATAAACTTTTTATCCGGATACGCCAATAATACAGAATTAAAACACATAAATCTATGGTTTTTCGTTTCAGGCATATATTATATCTTTTGATTGTTACCGGTATGTTATGTTCATCATGTGCAGTAAGCCGCAAATATAATTATAAAAAGCGCCAAAAAATGGGTCAGTGTGACTGCCCAAAGCACACAAAAGTTAAAAGGCCTAAGATTCGCAGGCGGTGAAAACAACATGAGGTTATTAATTAGTGTCTGTCCATAATGTCCGATATCTACGTTGCTGCTCGCATTTTAAATCCTCGAATACTCTAGTATACTGCGTTTTAAAATGCTCACGCGCCTTGATCTCGAACATTCTGTACAAACACTACGAGTTTATTGACAGACACTAATTAAATTTGAAATACCGCGGTTATAATTTCTTCTATATAGCTCATAATGTAATGGTAATTTATAATCTTTATAAATAAAGATATTTTAAACTAAACTTTCCGTTAAAATTAAAGTTTTCTTATCTTGCGCGTTCAAAATTTCACATACCATTCCCTGTTACTTTTGTAGTCATTTTAAACGAAATTATTTTTTTTTGTTAATGTAAATTATATCGTCTGAAATCAATATAGCAATGCAAAACAAATTACAAGAATTAACTGAAAAGATATACAAGGAAGGTGTATCGAAAGGTAATACAGAAGCCGAAAAAATAATCGGCAATGCAAAAAGCAAAAGTGAAAAAATAATTGCTGATGCAAAAAAGGAAGCTGAAAAGATTATTGAAGATGCCAGGAAGAAATCCGAAGAAGCCAAAAAGAACACGGAATCAGAATTGAAGCTTGCATCAAAACAGGTCGTAAATGCACTTAAACAACAAATGACCGATATAATTAACGGAAAAATCGTTGACGTTTCAGTAGAAAAAGCATTTGACGACAAGGAATTCATAAAAAAAATCATTGAAACAACATTAAAAAACTGGAGCAGCAGTAAATCGGGTAACCTTGACATTATGGTCCTGTTACCGGAGAAAGACGAAAAAGAAATTAAACAGTTCTTTTCAAAGTCGGCAAAAGACCTTTTAGATAAAGGCTTAGTGATCAAAACTGACGATAGTATGGATAAAGGCTTTCAAATCGGACCAAAAGACGGAAGCTATAAAGTCAGTTTTACTGATGAAGATTTTAAAAATTTCTTCAAGGATTATCTCCGTCCAGGACTAATTGAATTGTTATTTGCCGCAGAAGAATAGATTTATGAAGTATTCATATTATTGCCTGGTAGCCGGTTTACCCGATATTTTTCCTGATGATGCAAAAATTCCGTTATCGATTAACGAATTTAAGTTCATGCTTGCAGATGATCTTCATAATGATGATTATAAGATCATACAATCCTGGTTCTGGCGTTACGATAATAAACATCTCCTGCAATTATTGGAAAATAAGACACCTGAATTCAGTGAACCGGGAAATCTGAATGAAGAAGACTTAAACGAAATATTTGCATTTGCCAGGGATGATTCAATTAAGGAATTGCAACAAAAAGCTCCCGTTTATTTTGCTTCAATAATCAACGGTTTTAAGGAAGAATCACCTGTAATACCCGGCAAATCATGGACAAATCAGATCAACGAACTTTATTATAACTGGCTTGATCATTTTGATAATGATTTTATCAGAAGATGGTATAGGTTTGAGATGGACCTTAATAATATACTAACTGCTGTAAACTGCAAAAAATACAATATCGATATTGAACCCGAACTTATAGGTCAGGATGATATCACAGAGAAGCTTGTTAAAAGCAATGCACGTGATTTTGGCATCGGTAATGAATTTCCAATGATCGAGCAGATCCTTCGTGCTGCCGAGGATGATGATGTATTTGAACGAGAAAAGCGTATTGACCGTATTAAATGGGACCTGCTTGATGACCGGACTTTTTTCCACTATTTCACTATTGAACGTATCTTCTCTTTCATGGTCAAACTGAACATAGTCGATAGATGGATGAAGCTTGATACAGAAACAGGCAGGGAATTATTTAAGGAATTAATTAATAACCTGGAAACCAGTTATGAGTTTCCGGATGAATTTGTGTTAAAATAAAATTACACCATGTCAACAAAAGGAAAAGTACAAGGTATAATTGCAAACCTGGTTATAGTTGAAGTCGAAGGTCCTGTAAGTCAGAATGAAATTTGTTTTATTCATACTTCTGAATCGGATTTGATGGCCGAAGTTATTAAGGTTAACGGGAAGCAGGCCTTTATCCAGGTATTTGAAAGTACAAGGGGATTAAGGATCAACGAGGAAGTTACTTTTGAAGGCCATTTGCTTGAAGTTACACTTGGGCCGGGAGTATTGTCCAAGAACTACGATGGCTTGCAGAATGACCTTGATAAGATGAAAGGAATATTTCTTAACCGCGGGGAATACACTTACCCGCTGGAAAAGGATAAGCTCTGGGAGTTTCATCCTATAGCCAAAGCAGGTGATAAAGTAACAGCAGCCAGCTGGTTGGGAGAAGTAGATGAAAACACCATTCCGCATAAGATTATGGTTCCTTTCACATTTAAAGGAACATACGAAGTAAAAAGCATTGTAAAAAAGGGCGAATATAAAGTCAGCGATACTATTGCAGTTCTTCTCGACCAGAATAAGAAAGAGGTACCTGTTACTATGGTGCAAAAGTGGCCTGTAAAAGTTGCCATAACTGCCTTTAAAGAAAAACCACGTCCGTATAAACTGCTTGAAACAGGAGTACGTACCATTGACACCTTAAATCCTATTGTTGAAGGAGGCACTGGATTTATTCCGGGTCCTTTCGGTTGCGGAAAAACAGTACTTCAGCATGCCATATCCAAACAAGCGGAAGCCGATATTGTTATTGTAGCTGCATGTGGTGAACGAGCCAATGAAGTAGTAGAGATATTCACAGAATTCCCTGAACTGGAAGACGTCAGGACTGGCCGGAAATTAATGGAACGTACCACCATAATTGCTAATACTTCCAATATGCCGGTAGCGGCCAGGGAAGCTTCAGTATACACGGCAATGACCATAGGTGAGTATTACCGGGCCATGGGGCTCAGGGTATTGATGCTGGCCGATTCCACTTCACGATGGGCACAGGCACTAAGGGAAATGTCCAACCGCCTCGAAGAGTTGCCGGGACCCGATGCTTTTCCGATGGACCTTCCGGCTGTTATTGCCAATTTTTATTCGCGGGCAGGATATGTAGTACTTCCCAACGGGGAATCCGGGTCAATAACCTTTATAGGTACCGTATCTCCGGCAGGAGGTAATCTAAAGGAACCGGTAACGGAATCGACAAAAAAGGTTGCACGTTGCTTTTACGGCCTGGCTCAGCAAAGGGCTGATAGTAAAAGATATCCGGCGGTTGACCCAATTGACAGCTATTCAAAATATCTCGAATACCCTGAATTCTCTGAATATATTGAAAAAAAGATCGCAGATAACTGGCTGGATATGATAAACCATACAAAAACCATTCTTCAGCGGGGTAAAGAAACCGCCGAACAGATAAATATTCTTGGTGACGATGGAGTACCGGTTGAATATCATGTGACTTTCTGGAAATCAGAAGTTATAGATTTCGTCATTCTCCAACAGGATGCTTTTGATAAAATAGATCAGTCCACCCCCATCGAGCGTCAGCAGTATATGCTGGAAAGTGTACTTGAGCTCTGTAATGCTGAATTTTCGTTTGATTCATTCAATGAAGTGGACAATTACTTTAAGCGGGTTATTAACCAGTACAAACAGATGAACTATTCTGAATTCAAGTCGGAGAAATTCAATAAATATGAAAAAGAACTTAAAGATATCCTGAAAGAAAGGATGGTTGAAACAGATGTCCTGGAAGAAACAGAATAGAATAGAATTGAATAAAATTAAAAAACAGCAGCAAAAGTATAAATAACATACACATGGAAACAAAAGCTTTTCAAAAAATATATACCAAGGTTACGCAGATTACAAAGGCTACCTGTTCGCTCGAAGCCTCTGACGTAGGTTATGATGAGCTTGCCGTGGTAAACGGAAAACTTGCCCAGGTGGTTAAAATTATCGGTAACACCATTACTCTTCAGATATTTGGAGGTACGGAAGGGATCCCTACCAATGCAGAGATCACCTTTCTTGGTAAAGCCCCATCACTAAAAGTCGGCGAAGACCTTTCCGGCAGGTTTTTTAATGCTTATGGCGATCCTATTGACGGGGGGCCTGCCATTGAGGGAGAAGATCGGCAAATAGGCGGTCCTTCGGTAAATCCGGTACGAAGAAAACAACCTTCGGAACTTATTGCAACGGGCATCGCGGGAATTGACCTTAACAACACTTTGGTATCAGGGCAAAAGATACCATTCTTTGCTGATCCGGACCAGCCTTTTAACCAGGTAATGGCAATGGTTGCCCTGCGTGCCAAAACAGACAAGATCATCCTTGGAGGAATGGGTTTGACCAATGATGATTACCTCTTTTATAAAAATGTATTTGATAATGCAGGGGCACTTGACCGTATTATAAGTTTTGTAAATACTACCGAGGATCCACCGGTAGAGAGGCTTCTGGTGCCCGATATGGCACTTACAGCAGCTGAATATTTTGCCGTTGAGAAAAATCAGACTGTTCTGGTGCTTCTTACTGATATGACACTTTTTGCAGATGCACTGAGTATTGTGTCAAACCGTATGGATCAAATACCGTCGAAAGACAGTATGCCGGGTTCACTATATAGCGACCTTGCAAAAATCTACGAGAAAGCCGTGCAATTTCCTGACGGCGGTTCAATTACAATCATTGCCGTTACAACCCTGTCAGGAGGAGACATTACACATGCTATTCCAGACAATACCGGATACATAACAGAAGGACAGTTGTTCCTTCGTCGTGATCCTGATATCGGAAAGGTGATCGTTGATCCATTTCGCAGTTTATCACGACTCAAGCAGCTTGTTATCGGAGAAAAAACGCGGGAAGATCATCCCCAGGTTATGAATGCTGCGGTTCGTTTATATGCAGATGCTGCAAATGCCAAAACCAAGCTGGAGAATGGTTTTGATCTGACCGAGTATGATGAAAGAAGCTTAAATTTTGCCAAGGACTATTCCAATCAGTTACTTGCCATTGATGTTAATGTTGATATAGACTCTATGCTGGATACCGGTTGGGATTTATTTAATAAACATTTTAAACCCGAAGAAGTGGGGATCAAACAGGAAATGGTTGATAAATATTGGCCGAAAAATGGCAAATAACCTTATTATATCAACAAGGATAGTCACTGCTCATTAATTTATCAGAAAGATGAGTTACTAAAAAAAAGACTAAAGATTAAAATAGCAGGTAATGGCTATAAAATTTCAATATAATAAAACAGCATTACAACAGCTTGAAAAACAACTGAAAGTCAGAGTCAGGGCTTTGCCCACGATCAAGAATAAAGAATCGGCTCTGCGCGTTGAAGTCAAACGTGCCAAAGACGAAATGAAACGTCTTGATCAGGAACTCAAGAAAAAGATCAGGGAATATGATAATATGATGGCTTTGTGGGGTGAATTTGACAAGGATCTGATAAGCATTAAAGACGTTCACCTGAACGCAAAAAAAATTGCCGGTGTGAAAACACCCGTGCTGGAAGAAATTGATTTCGAGGTAAAAAAATTCAGTGTTTTTTCCAAACCAAAATGGTATCTCGACGGCATTTCAATATTAAAAAAGATGGCCGAAATAGCTATTGAACGTGAATTTTTTGCCCGAAAAATGGAATTACTGGACTATGCCAGGAAAAAAACCACTCAAAAAGTAAATCTTTTTGAAAAAGTACAGATTCCCGGATACGAGGATGCCATCAGGAAAATAAAGCGTTTTTTGGAAGACGAGGAAAACCTTTCCAAATCGGCACAAAAAATTGTTAAAAACAGACAACAGCAGATGGAGGTATCATCATGATCACACCAATGAAAAAATATTCATTCCTGATCTATCATAATGATTATCAGGATTTTCTGCAGAAGCTGCGGGAACTGGGTGTACTCCACGTGATCAAAAAGCAAAGCGGAGAGATTGAAGATGAGACTTTTCGAACTCAATACCATGAATTGGACCAGCTTAACAAAGCCATACGGTTTCTGGGTAAAAGAGAAGTAGAACAGAACGGCACAAGTTACGCAGGAGATAAAGCCGGTTTTGATATTCTTAAGGATCTGCATGAACTTCAGGAGGAACAGGAACAACTGTCACAGGATATTTCATCTGTCAGGAAAGAACTCTCCATTCTGAGCCCATGGGGAAATTTTTCATTTGAAAGCATTTATAATTTAAAAGAAGCAGGTATCTCTGTTCGATTTTTTATTTGCAGTCCCAAAAAGTTCGATCCCGAATGGAAAACAAAATATAATATTGCTGAGATCAATCATACCGGTGGACAACTTTATTTTGTCTTTTTCCAAAAAGAAAGCGAAGACAATGATATTGATGTGGATGCTGAGGAAATCCGGCTCCCCGAAAAATCTTTATCCTCGTTAAATGAACAATTATCATCGCTTGAAGATCGTTATCAGAAAATTGAGAAAGAATATGATAACCTGGCAAAATACAGCATTCCTTTATTAGAAAGATCAAAGAATGAACTTACGGGTAAACTGGATCTTGACAAAGTAGTGTTAAACACAGAAAAACAAGCCGAAGACAAATTATTAATATTGGAAGGTTGGGTTCCACTGCCAAAGACAGAACCCCTTAACAAGTTCCTTGAAGATTCCTCTGTTTATTATATGGCTTCAGAGCCAGATGAAGGAGATAACCCTCCTATAATGCTGAAAAATAACTATTTTACCCGCTTGTTCGAGCCCATTGGCCGATTATTCATGCTGCCGGTATACAGGGAACTGGACCTTACTCCGTTTTTTGCTCCTTTCTTTATGCTATTTTTCGGCTTTTGCCTGGGTGATGCAGGATATGGCCTGCTCTTTGTCATTGCTGCCTCACTGTACAAATTGAAAGCAAAAAAGGAATTCAAGCCTATATTATCACTGGTACAGATTCTTGGTGTATCAACCATAGTTTTTGGCATATTGTCGGGAACATTTTTTGGGATTAACCTGATAGATTCAGGATATACCCTTACCAACGAATCAATTACAGAACTAAAGGAAATACAACTGCCGGCGACTGCCATTGACAGTCTGGAAACCATACAGGGAGAACATTTTTCATCAAGAGGTGAATTCGAAACTGTTCTTAAGGAAAAGCTTGGAGAATCCAATTATAAGCAATTACGGGCACCTGTTATTAAATATTCTGAGGGAAATTTCAAAGCTATATCATCATTCCGCTACCTGATGCTTGATCCTTCGAACATGTTTAATTTTGCACTGATCCTCGGGGCACTTCAAATTATATTTGGAATGATTGTTAAAATATTGAACATTACAAAACAAAAAGGATTTTTATATGCTTTACCGACATTGGGATGGATTATCCTGATCATTGGCGGGGGAAGTATTTATCTTCTTTCTGAAAACCAGGCAATACAGCAAGCTATGCCTTTTTATTACATATTGATTGGTATATGGGCTGTATTGTTACTTGGATTTACAAATCCGGGGAATATTTTTTCCAGTATCGGGGGAGGTCTGGCTGATGTCTATTTTACCACAACTGGTTTACTGGGTGACCTTCTATCCTATATACGTTTGTTCGCACTTGGTTTATCCAGTGCAATTCTGGGTTTTGTTTTCAATGACCTTGCTGTTCAAATGCTTGGCGGCACTCCGGTGATCAGTCATATCGGGTTTATCGTATTACTGGTGTTCGGCCACTCTGTAAATATCTTCCTTGCCTCACTTGGAGCATTTGTTCACCCTATGCGTCTGACTTTTGTTGAATTTTATAAAAATGCCGGGTTTGACGGTGGAGGTAAAGAATATAAACCATTTACTAATACAATTAAATAAACTAATCTAATAAAAGGGGAAATTATGAATACTGCAGTTATTCTTGCATACTTAGGGCTCGCGTTAATGGTAGCGTTGGCCGGAATAGGAAGTGCCATCGGAGTTTCCATGGGTGGAAATGCTACTGTAGGCGCTTTGAAAAAAAATGATCAGGCTTTTGGTAGCTATATGTTACTTTCGGCATTGCCGGGTACACAGGGATTGTATGGATTTGCCGGTTTTTTTGTGGTGAATGCCACCCTTACGGGTGATGCCAATCTAATTGCCAGTATAGAGCTTTGGCAGGGTGCCGCGATCTTTGCTGCCGGGCTGGCGCTGGGACTGGTTGGTTTACTTTCCGGTATGCGCCAGGGCCAGGTATGTGCCAATGGTATAGCCGGCATAGGAGCAGGTTATGATGTATTCGGCAGCACGATGGTACTGGCGGTATTCCCGGAGCTATATGCTATTGTTGCATTTGCAGCAACATTTATAATCAACGGGACGCTTGTATAATCCGAACTGTCAGTCGATACACAATATTACCTTATTATTTGTCAGGTTTGGGGTCAGATACAAAACGTCGAAAGCCGGATCTGTATATGGCCTGTCGCGAAGCTTTAGCCCGGCAAAGCCAATAATACAGGATATATTTTTTAAACCTACAGGAAAAAGAGAAGATCCTTTTGTATCTTCTCTTTTTTTGATCTTACAGCATATTCTGACATCATGGTAATTGATATACTTCTGTCGGTCATTAGCTTAATCCTTATCATTTCAGGGATCGTGGGATGTTTTCTACCTGTACTTCCGGGACCCCCGGTCAGTTTTTTAGGATTGTTAATTTTACATTTTACAAGTTATGCACATTACGGCATAAAAACCTTATTGTTTTTAGGTTTGCTAGCAATAATAGTGCAGATAGTTGATTTTATAGTACCCGTATGGGGTACCAAAAGGTTTGGCGGTACACGAGCAGGCATCCGGGGAAGCACGATAGGGCTTGTAATTGGAATTATTATTTTGCCCATGCTGGGCATTGTTATTGGGCCATTCGGACTTGTCGGTATTCTTGCCGGTCCATTTGTCGGTGCCCTGATAGGTGAAATAATCCATGGCCAGCAATCAGATAAAGCCTTCAGGGCAGCATTCGGTTCCTTCATCGGTTTTTTAACAGGTACCTTTATTAAGCTTGTAACTTCAATAATTATTACTGTGTATTATATCAGGGAAATCTGGGTAGTTGCTTTTGGATGAAAAGAAAAAGACCTGAAAATTAATCTTTTTTCTATTCTTTCGTATAAGTTATAAAAACATATTTAATCTGCATTATTGGCTTCGCCGAGCTAAAGGTTCATAAAAATGAACGAGAATTATGTAATATGTTGAAGAACATTAAAATAACAAATTAGAACCGTGAAATTTATTTTTTATTTTTACAAAGTACGCCAATTTTAGGGCATCTGCTTCGTTGCGAAATCTTCGCGGTAGGTTACTACAGCTTCAGCTTCTGATGCCTTGCATCTGCCCCAAACTTGACGCATGAATAATTCAGGTTAGATGAAAAAGCAGTTGATTTTAATTGTGTGTTTGTGCGGTATTAATGAGATGCTTACTTGTCAATCCGCTTGGGATACATCCTTTTATAAGCGATATGATGTATCGGATTTCAGGGATTATGATCCTTTTTCCGAACCGATCGATTTTGGCAATATTGATTTTACCCGGTTGAATGCTGCTATTTTTTATGTCTCAAATGAAGCCCGGCAAAAGCGGAAAATTGCAGTGGTTTCTTATCATCATCTTCTTGAAATAACATCATCCGTTCATTCTGAAGACATGTCGGAAATGGATTTCTTCAGTCACGAGAACCCAAAAGATGCAAAGAAAAAAACACCCTTATTACGGGCAAAGAATGTCGGCATATCAAATCCTTTCCCTGCTGAAAATTTAGCCAAAACTTCAGGTATACAATACGAACCTAACAAAGATATTTATGTACGGGGTAAATGGCAATTCAGCTACACACCTGATGGAACAATATTACCAGCACATTCTTATCTGTCTTTAGCTGAAGAATTTGTTAATATCTGGCTGAATTCGCCAATGCACAAAAAAAATCTATTATCGGAGAAAGCTGTTCAACTGGGATGTGGTACGGCATTTTACGGGAATAGTGAGTATAATAGCATCCCTATGTTTATTGCAACACAAATATTTCAATGGTATGAAAAAATACAGGATTAACTTTTTTATTCCAGAATGGAAAAAAAATAAAAAAATATTATCTCCTGGTAAAAACAGTAAGATCAGAATTAACACCAAACCTTACCCCAATGCCATGTAAGGTTTCTTTAATTCAGGGCAAAAATCTAGGAATATGAAAACTCCGTCTAAACGTTTACCTTTTCCCTGGTCGAATGGGCTTTGAGAACCCTTAGATTTCGTCCTGAAACTGTTTTTCCGTCCAGGGTATTAATGGCTTCCATAGCTTCTTTTTTATCGGGCATTTCAATAAAACCAAAGCCTTTGGATTTGCCTGTTTTTTTATCTCGGATAATTTTTACAGTATCCACTTTTCCCATAACTTCGAAGATTTTTCTGAGTTCATCTTCGCCAAGTCCGAAGAAAATATTGCCCACGTAAATAGTCATGATAGTTGGGTTTTGATATTAACTGTAAACAAGTTACAAAATTATTTTAGTAAATAATAATTTTTATTCAACAAAATGACCTTTACCCTTATATATTTTTATCCCAGTGTGGCAATCATAACTGCCTTGATTGTATGAACCCGGTTTTCCGCTTCATCAAATACAATGGATCTGCCGGACTCAAATACATCTTCTGTAACCTCCATAGCTTCAAGTCCGTACTTTTGAAATATCTTTTCGCCTAATTTCGTTTCCCGGTTATGAAAAGCCGGTAGGCAATGTAAAAATTTAACATCAGGATTTCCGGTTTTTTCTATGATCTGCAGATTTATCTGATAAGGCCTTAATAACCTTATTCTGTCTTCCCATACATACTCAGGTTCTCCCATTGAGACCCAGACATCAGTATACAAAAAATCTACATCTTTTACAGCTTCATCAACATTTTCAGTAAGCCTTATATTAGCCCCGCTCTCTTTTGCGATCAACCTGCATTTTTCTACCAATATATTATCCGGTTGACATTCTTTCGGAGCAGCTGCACGAAAATCCATCCCCATGATAGAAGCGCCTGCCATCAGTGAATTTCCCATATTATTTCGGGCATCACCAAGGTAACAGAATTTAACTTTGTTAAGAGGTTTTCCGATATTTTCCTTCATTGTCATAAAATCGGCTAATACCTGTGTAGGATGAAACTCGTTTGTTAAACCATTCCAAACAGGAACTCCTGCATAAGCTGCCAATTCTTCAACAATGGCCTGACCAAACCCCCTGTATTCAATACCGTCATACATTCTGCCCAGTACGCGGGCTGTATCTTTAATTGATTCCTTATGACCTATTTGTGTTACCGAAGGGCCAAGATAAGTAATATTCGCACCCTGGTCGAAAGCAGCTACTTCAAACGCACATCGTGTTCGTGTAGAGGTTTTTTCGAATATCAACGCGATGTTTTTCCCTTGAAGTCCGGGTTTCTCATTTCCGATTTTCTTTGCATTTTTAAGTTCAATAGCCAGATCAATAAGGCTGGTGATATCTTCACCTGAGAAATCCAGCAATTTTAAAAAACTTTTGTTTTTCAGATTAAATGCCATGTGTATATATATTAATTTTTATTTAATAAGTATTAATAGATTAATAACACGTTATCCATCAATACAATATGACTTAAGTTGATGATACGGGATATACTTATTTACAAATCTAATTAAATATTCAGAACAAATAACATGATTTATCTCAAACATAATGAATAGATATACATTTCCCTGCATAAATATGAGGATTTAAATTTTGGGCAGCAACGCGGATATCGGACATTATGGACAGACACTATTTAGACATGTATAAACCTGATTTAATAATAAAAAAGCTATGCTTTATCAAAGGTGGGTAATTAATACGAACCTCTGATAAAAATTAACGTATAGAAAAGCAGTTTTTTTACTTAATGACCAGGATCAGGAAATGAGGTATATTGCTGCACTTATTATTACCGGGCTTCTTTGGGGATGTTATACATTTGAATCAGCGGACAAATATAAAGAGGGTATTATTGAATACGGAATTTCATATACTGAAAATCAAATTACCAAATATCCTTCCATAATTTTACCAAAAAAAATGACCCTGACATTTAATCATCGTCTTTCACTGATCGTTATTGAAAGCTTTATGGGATTTTTCAAGCTTGAAAACCTTACTAATTTTTACAGCAAAAAATGTACATCACATCTTAAAATATTAAACAAAAAATATATTTTTAATGGTGGTCGTAACGAAATGATGTGTTGCTTTGATGCCATGGAAGATATGCGTATAGACTATCTGGATGACACAAAGACCATAGCCGGCCTTGAATGCAAGAAGGCCATGATCATTCTCGAATGCAGGGATCCTTTCCCCGTATATTACACGGAAGAAATAGGTATTCGCAATCCAAATGCCACAAATCCATATTATATGATAGAAGGTATATTGATGCAATTCCCCCTTCAGATGGGCCCCTTCTGGATGACATTTACTGCCACTAGCTTTGAAAACACAGAAATAAAAAATAAAGACATTGCCATTTCCAATGAAGCTAAAACAGTTACCCGCGACGAGATGACCTATGTTGTTAATAAATTGCTTGAATAATTATTACTATTCGGTTCCATTGTCTCAATCACTCCATCTTTCAATCTCCACTTCACCTTTTGCTCTTCACCTTCAATATTGACTACTTAGTGTCTGTCCATAAAGTCCCATTTGCCGCGTTACGCTTGTCCGGAAATTGCTCATTCGCGATAAGTAAACTCCGCGTTCCCGGACTGCACGAGCCTTGCAAATTGAACTTTCTGAACAGACACATGTCCGGTTAAACAATTTGCCAACTTTATAGATGGACTCTACTTACTGTTGATAATATTAATACTATTTTAATTAATTTTTAGTTTATTTTGAAGTTGGTTAATTCGTTGAAATAAATACAGGCGATGGGGAAAAGAAAAAAAAATACATCCGGGAATAAAGGCATCGTGGGATTTTTTAGTGATGAACGTTTTAAAATTACGCTGGGACTGATTATTGTTGGTTTTAGCCTGTTATTATTACTTGCTTTTATTTCCTATTTATTCATATGGAAAACAGACCAGAGCTTTGCCTGGGAAAATGTCATTTCCAATCCTGAGGTAAGGGTTGAAAACTGGTCGGGAAAGGTAGGTGCTTATTTTGCCAACATTTTCATCAATAAATGGTTTGGCATTGGATCTTTGATCTTTCCATTTTTATTTCTTCTGATTGGGCTTCGCCTGATGCGGATAAAACTTGTCCCTTTGGGTAAAACCCTGCGGATATCCATAATATCTGTTATACTGTTGTCTGTAATTCTCGGGTTCATTTTCAGTAACTCCGGTGGATTTCTGGGAAGTGGTCCCGGAGGCAGACACGGCTATTATATAAGTCTCTGGCTAACAGCCTTGTTAGGAAAAACAGGAACATCCATGCTGCTTATAATAAGTGTTGTTACACTTGTTATTTTTTCCAATAAACACGCCCTTGAAAAAATCAAAGAATTCACAAAATTTCGTTTCAAAAGAATATCATTGTGGAAAAAAAATGTGGGTTCTGACCATGAAACCCAAAGTATAAAGGAAAATGAATATGATGAAGATTCTGATGACCTGGTATTTGAGACGGAATTTCCACAAAGGGAACCATCAGAGAAAAAAAGACCACCTCAACCTGAAAAAGAAGAAGATGATATTAAACTGACCGTTGAAAAGATAAAACAAACAGAAGAAGATTATAATACTTCTTCCCGGACCGTGGAAGACTATGACCCTACCCGTGATCTGTCAGCTTATAAATTTCCTTCTCTCGATCTCCTGGAGCGACATGATGCAGGCAACTCAAGTGTAACAAATGAAGAACTGATAAGTAACAAAAACAAAATTGTTGAAACCCTTGCCAATTATAAAATACAGATCGACAAGATCAAAGCAACAATAGGTCCGACTGTAACCTTATATGAGATTGTACCCGCGCCGGGAATACGTATTTCTAAAATTAAGAATCTGGAAGATGATATTGCCCTGAACCTGGCTGCCCTGGGAATCAGAATTATCGCACCCATACCCGGGCGCGGGACTATTGGCATTGAGGTACCAAACCAGAAGCCCGAAATAGTATCTATGCGCTCCATATTGGCTTCCAGAAAATTTCAGGAATCAGATTATGAACTTGCCATAGCACTTGGAAAAACAATTTCGAACGAAACCTATGTATTCGATCTTGCAAAGATGCCCCACCTTCTGATAGCAGGTGCTACAGGACAAGGGAAATCAGTGGGCCTAAATGCGATTATAACATCATTGCTTTACAAGAAGCATCCTTCGCAATTAAAATTTGTACTTGTCGATCCAAAGAAAGTAGAATTAACACTATATTCAAAAATTGAAAATCATTTTCTGGCTAAAATTCCTGATGCCGATGAAACTATCATTACCGACACGCAAAAAGTGATATATACCCTGAATTCATTAACCATTGAAATGGATAAGCGTTACGAACTTCTGAAAAAAGCACATGTCAGAAATATTAAGGAATATAATCAGAAATTTATCAAACGCAGGCTAAATCCCGAGAATGGACACCGGTATATGCCATATATAGTTGTTGTGGTAGATGAGTTTGCCGATCTTATCATGACTGCAGGCCGGGAAGTTGAAACCCCTTTGGCCAGACTGGCCCAATTAGCCAGGGCTATAGGTATTCATCTTGTTATTGCTACCCAGCGTCCGACTACAAATATTATTACAGGTGTTATAAAAGCCAATTTTCCTGCACGAATAGCTTTTCGTGTTACCTCAATGATAGATTCACGAACTATTCTCGACAGTCCCGGTGCAAACCAGCTGATAGGTCGAGGAGATCTTCTTTTTGCTCCGGGAAGTGAAATGACACGTTTGCAATGTGCCTTTATTGATATTCCGGAACTGGAACGAATAACCGATTTTATCGGTACACAGCGCGGATTTGAAAGTCCGTTCATATTGCCCGAATATGTGGATGAGAGTAAAGAAGATATCGGCGAGGTTGATCTTTCAAAAAAAGACAGTTATTTTAATGATGCAGCCAGACTGGTTGTAGCTCACCAACAAGGATCAACCTCATTAATACAGCGAAAATTCTCCATTGGATATAACAGGGCGGGCAGGATAATTGACCAACTTGAAGCCGCCGGAATTGTTGGGCCCTTTGAAGGCAGTAAAGCCCGGCACGTTCTTTTTCCGGATGAATATTCTTTGGAACAATATTTGAATTCATTAGATTGAAACCTTCATTAATAAGAAACATATGATCATAAGATTTATTATATACCTGTTTGTTTTTACCCTGACTACGGTTCTTCATTCACAGCAAGACCCCGAAGCCGAAAGAATCCTCGACCGCTCAGCTGAAAAAACAAATTCCTGCAATTCTATACAGGCCGATTTCCAATTAATTATAAGTAACAGGATAGAGGATACCGAATCAGTTAGCGAGGGCAATATCATTATAAGTGATGACAAATACTATATTGAGATGATGGGTTCTGAAATTTTTTATAATGGTAATACCATGTGGACCTGGATAGAAGATATTGAAGAAGTCACCATTACCGAACCAGATACTGCAAGTGATGATTTTACAGATAATCCGGCTAAGATCTTTACATTCTATAACCGTGATTTCAAGTTTAACCTGGACGGAGAAAAAGAACTTAACGGAGAAATTGTATATGTAATTAGTTTATTCCCAAACAATCTGAATCAACCCTATTCCAGGATCAGAATATATGTTTCAAAAGAAGATCTTCTCGTTAAAAAAGTCATTTCAGTGGGTAAACAAGGTGTTGACTATATAATTATCCTTTCCGATATTAAAACCAATGTGCCGGTAAATGATACTGACTTTGAATTTGATATTTCAAAGCATAAAAAAGCCGAGGTGATTGATCTGAGGTTTTGATCCATGCAAACTATAATGTTTTCTTTATTCCGGGTTCATGCTTTTCCCTTCCGGCTTCATGTTTATGAATTTCGTGTTATTTCGGATACGAAACCCGCACGTGATAAATATTACACAACCGTTTTTTGAATATTTCCCTGATCAGTGTAATATCTTTAAAAGTAATATTCGCATTATTGAACTGCCCCTCCTTCTGCTGGTAATCAATGATGTTATCTACAAGATTATTAATTGTAACATCATTAACCGATGTCAGGCTCCTTGATGCAGCTTCAACTGAATCGGCCATCATAAGTATTGCCATTTCTTTAGAAAAAGGTTTAGGTCCCGGATAAGAAAAACGTTTGATATCAACTTCAGTTTCAGGGTATTTTTTAATATAGGATTTATAAAAATATTGTACTGTTGTAGTACCATGATGAGTTCTTATAAAATCGATAATAGATTGGGGTAAATTATTTTTTTTCGCCATTTCAACTCCCCTGATAGTGTGATTGATAATCTTGGTAGCGCTTTCCTCAAATTCAAGATTGTCATGTGGATTATATCCTGTAGTTTGATTTTCAATAAAATAAACAGGATCTATCATCTTGCCAATATCGTGGTATAAAGCTCCTGCACGAATCAGTAAAGCATTCCCTCCCGTTTTATACGCGGCTTCTTCAGCCAGACTGGAAACCTGAATTGAATGTTGGAAAGTACCCGGTGCAGTCTCAGCAAGTTTTCGCAGCAAAGGTTGATTTGTATCTGACAATTCCATAAGAGTGGCATCAGATAAAAATCCAAAAGTTTTTTCAAACACATATATTAATGGATAGGAGATCAGGATTAAAACACCATTAATACCAAACCAGGCAAAATTTGTCAGTTCACTTCTGTCGAATTGTCCTTCCTGTATGATCGACATACCAAAATACAGGATACAATAAGTCAGGATAATCAGAACTGCCGTGATTATCAGCCGTGAACGGTGATATAGATTTGTCAAACTAAAAATCGCAACAATACCTGCTATAATACTCAGAAAAATAAATTCATAGCTGCTTGGCACAAAAATGCTGACCAGCAACATAGTGATCACATGAATAAATAATGCAATACGTTCATCATAAAATGCTCTGACAATTATCGGAAGTATAGTAAAAGGGATTACGTAAAAACTGATCAAACCCAATTTACCCGTGATATTAGCCACAAATACAATTAATACTATCATCAAAAGAATAAAGCTTGTTTTTAGCGTATCCTTTATGATCTCAGGGCGAAAATTCCAAAAGAAAAGATATATGATCAACATAGATACAAATGCGATTATAATATTACCGGCACTGACCATCCTGTTATCAATTCTGCCAATTGTCTGGTTGAATTCCTTTTTCAGGGATTCCAGAATTCTGAATTTTTCACGGGTAACAAGGTCTCCTTTCGCGATGATAAGTTGTCCTTCCTGAACCATTCCTTCGTATAGAGATATTTCATTAAGTCGCGTACGTTTTACCGTATTTGAAGTCTCCTCATCATAAAGTACGTTTACCACGATATATTCATTAATATCAAAGTCATCAATAATATCATGATAACGTTGGGCATAATTCGAATTATATTCATCTAAAAAATTGTTGATATTATTACTGATCTTATCATACGCGCTTTTTGGCGTGTAAAGCTCATCAATGTCATACTCTTCGGCTACATTCCCCTTAACAACCACTATCGATGAAAGATCTTTACCCGTGTTATCAGCATAGGTATTAATATCCACAATGCCTTTCGTATATACTTCTTCAAGCAGGGTATCTATAAGGGAATGTATTTTTTCCTGCAGGCCCCTGATCTCTCTGAAACGTCTTGAAGTTTGATACTCCTGTAAATCAGCAATGTGAAATATACTTAAAGTATATTCATTCCAATGACTATCAAAATCCTCATTAAACCGGTCCAGTTGTTCTTCAATAATAAATGCATCGAAAGAAAAATATGGAGTGAAATGATTCAACACAGAATCCTTTTCTGCCTGAACAAAGGATTCCGGTTTGTATATAGGAAAATCAAAAGGAGCCTGAAGGTTTTCATGCATCCAGGGACTGTTTCTTTTAAACTCATATCTGAATTTACCCTGTCTGGGAAACATATAAGCTATGAGTATTCCGCTTATAATGAAAAGTGTAATAACAGTAATTATTTTTATATTTTCTGATATTTTCTCAAGTATATTAGTCATTGATTATGGTATAAGATATAAACATTCATGAATTGCTAATTTCGTTACAAAACACAAAGAAAAAAAATTATTAAATTTATTTTTTTAACGAGCAGAAATCTATAAGTTCTTTTATCTTCGAATCTACCCTGCATTATTCATAAAAATGAATGAGAATTATGTAATATGTTGAAGAACATTAAAATAACAAATTAGAACCGTGAAATTTATTTTTCATTCATTTTTACAAAGCGCGCCAATTTCAGGGCATCTGCTTCGTCGCGAAAGCTTCGCGGCAGGTTACTACAGCTTCAGCTTCCGACGCCTTGCATCTGCCCCAAACTTGACGCGTGAATGATACAGGCTACACCGTATTATTCATAAATTACTTAAAATATTGTTTGTAATAAAAAAAAATAAAACATACGGAATTTCTCTTATTTCACAGATTCCCCTTCGTGCAATGCCTGATGAAAAAAGTGAAATGACAAGCCAGGTATTATTTGGAGAAACTTATGAAATAATTGAAAGTACAAAAGAGTGGTCAAAGATACGGTCATTTTACGATGGTTACGAAGGATTCATCAACAATAAACTCGTTTACGGTATTGAGAAAGAATTGTTTTTTTTAATAAATGAAACCTCCGGATATATACTTAAAAGCATTTTTAACTCGCTATGGCACGCGTATACAGGAAGAATTATCATTACTGCCGGAGCCTCACTTCCTTCTTTCAATGTAAAAAGTAATACATGCAGGATAGGTGACCTGGAGTTCCTCCTTGAAAAACCTGATATTATCATACATTCCTTACTCAATGAATCCATTATCAAAGTAGCTGAATTATTTCTCAATTCACCCTATCTTTGGGGGGGACGCACTCCATTGGGCATTGATTGTTCAGGATTTACTCAGTTGGTGTTTAAAATCCACGGCATTTACATTCCACGCGATGCTTCTCAGCAAGTACATCACGGTATAAGAGTTGAAAATGTAAAGGATATTAAAACAGGTGACCTGGCATTCTTTTCAAATGCAGAGGGTTTGATTACACATACGGGTATACTGACAAAGCCCGGGCATATTATTCATGCCTCCGGCCGGGTACGGGTCGATAAATTTGATAATGAAGGTATATATAATGAGGAATCGGGATGTTATACACACAATTTATATCTGATAAAAAGACTCATATAATATCAGTTTTTATCACTATTTTCCCGAACACTATGTAAAAGGAAATCTGCTAATCGTTGATGAAAGATAAATCCTTCCATGCTGATTGATTTTTTAACATCCTGTGATAATTTCAATTTGCAGGATGGTGTTTTAATTATTATACCCTGATCAGTTAATACCTTAATCAGCTTTTTATTGGAAAATCCGTTTTCATATACAATATTAAAAAGCGTTGTAAGGTCGAATTCAGAAAAACATTTTCCCAGCAAAAATTCCAGTAACCCTGAAAACGGCAGTAATTCGCGCAATTTGAAACCGGCAACTTCCAGTATCCGCTCATGATCAAAAGCAAGCGAAGGAAGATCGGTAAAAGGATGCCATGCTGCATTACTGGCATCATCTCCGGCAATAATAATTGTCTCTGAAAAAGGCACGGCAGCCAGATACACCACACTCACCGTGCGGTGTCTGGGGTCACGACGGGGTTTGCTGAATGTATGCATTTGAATAATATGATCAAGGTCAATACCTGTTTCTTCTTTCACCTCCCTTTTCACACCTTCCTCTGCAGTTTCGTCCATATTGACAAAGCCGCCCGGAAGTGCCCATTGTCCTATATATGGCTCATGGCCTCTGCGTATTAGCAGTACGTATAGTTGTTTATCATTATAACCAAAGATTACCCCGTCGGTTGTAAGTGCCGGACGGGGATATTCATAACAATATTTTCCCATTATATTGATTTTCTGTTACTATGCCAAAGTAATAAAAATATGTAAGAGCAATTGCTATACAGCTCCGAATAACTTTCAATCCCGGAATAAATGACAGAAAAAAACATAAGAAAAGGAATAACTAGTCTGTCTATAAAGTTGACAAAATGTTTAACTGATCATGTGCCTGTTCAGAAACTTTTAGTGCTTGTTCAGATTGTTCGAGATCAAGGCGCGCAAACCGAACGAAGTGAGCTCTTTAACTCACTTTTTTAAGCGAGTTAAAGAACTTATTTATAAGTGAGCTCTTTAACTCACTTTTTTAAGCGAGTTAAAGAACTTATTTATAAGTGAGCTCTTGAACACCTTTAAAAATAATTAACGTTGTGAAAAAAATTTTAAACCGCGGTATACTATAGTATTCGAGGATTTAAAATTTTGACAGCAACGCGGATATCGGACATTATGGACAGACACTAACTAGTGAGATGATGTCATTTGAGATAACGTTACCGGTAATTCCGGCTCATCACTTTCAGCTAATTGTTCATCTTCAAATATTACCGGTGGCAAGTATTTTCTTATATCACCTGTCATTTTTTCATTAACAACTTCAGTATACACCACCATATATTGCCATTTTTTTAATTCAGGATCATAATAAAGGCTAACATTCTTATTATTATTCTCAAAGGGAATTAGATAAGTATATCCGATTTTATCACCGGATTTCAACTTACCCAGTTTATTAATGTTAATATAACGGGACAGTATTTTATCGGCATGTATTATGGCTTCTCCCTGTTGCACCAGGGGAGATGAAGACCTGGGCCTTATTGAGTTGATAACAAGTATGTATTGATGCCATTTAAAAACTCCCTGCTTATTTAAAGTATCCTTTCGTGCTATAATAGCCTCGTCGGCTATCTGTGCCATTTCACTCTCAGATCCTCTGAGTTCGATATAATCGGTAACGGTAGATGCTACCAGTGCCTTCTTTTTTAAAAAATATTCAGAATCAAGCTTACCATCGGTGTTTTCGGAGTAATACAAACAATAATCAGCCAAATTGCCGGCTTCCTTTATGTTTTCCAGTGTATCTGATGATAATAATACGGAGAAACCTTTTTCAAAATTCGATTCCCTTCGTGTCAGATATGCCAAATCATATTCAGATTCCAGATCAAAGATCAGTACATTCAAATAATTCAGATATTTATTCAGATATTTAAGTGTGTTCCCGAAATTATTTTGTTCTGCATATTTTATTGATAATTCCGTCATTCTTTTAGTGCGCAGACAAGATTCTTTATTTCCTTTATCAAGCATCTTATTAAATTCCTTCTTGAAGTTTCTTTCCTTTTCAAAAAGCGACTGGTATTTTTTACGGTATTTCTTGTATTCGTCATTCCATCGGTCAAGGTATGACCGGTAAATATCAGCCAGGTAATGATCTTGCCTTGATTCAGCATTCAATAAATTTTTTTGGGCAAGCGCGCGGGCATTATCAATCTCTTCCATCATAATGTATTTTTCAAATTGTTTTTGAAAAACAGCAATATCAAGTTCCCGCTTACGATAGAAATAACCTGCATCACGAGTATCGTTAGAAGTCCCGATCGATGCCCTGAGTTCCTCAATACGGTTACCAAGACTATCAAGTTTAGACCGATCATCGGGTGAAATTAACAATTGCGCGTGTAGCGGTCTGTTAAACAATAGAATAATCAGAATATAGGTGATATTTTGGAATATATATTTCACAACATTGATCTCGCGCATTCTGAATAAACACTAAGAGTTTACTGACAAATTCTAGTTATACTTTCATACGAAGACGCTCAATGTATTGTTAATTTTCTTTTATGTATGGCAATACGCTATTGACCAATGGTGATTATTATATTCTCGAATAAAAAAAAACGGTTAGATGCTACTTCTATCCTGTATTATTAATGTGTACAATAAATATTGTTTTTAATAAATGTAAAGGTTTTTTGCAAATATTGGTCAAAACCCTTGCAGTTAACAAACAATTAATCTATGTATAATACTCATTATAAGTTTATTTCACGTTTTTAAGCCGACCCTGATTATTGTTTCAATGCGGCCTTAGTAAAAATATATTCCGGGATATCCTGATCAAACTTAATGCTTGTGATCCTGAATTCCGTGCCATCACCATTTTTCAGCATATCCTTATATATAATTCTTGTCGGAAACCAGCGTCCCTGAATCTTCTTGACATTATTTAGTTCAGTGCGTTTCAGCATCTGTCCGCTTTTTGCATAAAGCTCCTGTTTCAGCGGAACATATCGTTCAGTATCTATCCACATCTTTTGTGCATGATATGCTATATCATCAACGATTGCGGTAAGTTCAAGTACCCATGTATTCCTGTTACGTACTTTCTCCTCTCCTATCACCTTAGCTGCATAAACTTCGGTCAGCTTACGATCCTCCATCATATCCTCATAGGAAAGATCCGATCCCATTACCGACTGTCGTAACAAATGACCCGAGATCGAAATGGTCCTGTCGGTCGAAGGAGAATAAATCCACAATTGGTTTTCCAGCTTCAACATCTTTGTACCTTGCTCACGTGGTGGTGAGAGATATTCGGTAAAGGATTTTTCGGTCCCAACAGAATAAGTACGGGAAGTAATAGTCCGGCTGCTCCTTCTTCCCTGGATTGTCATTGTTGACTCAAAGATCCGGTTTTCAGAAGACATATTATCTTCCACTTTTTCCATTATGAAATCTGCATCAGGGGAAACAAATCCTGACACTAATAAAGCATACAGTGCAAATAAGGTTATCTTTTTCATATGTATATAATATAATTAATGTTCTGGTTTACAAATTATTAATCCTTTAATCAATATTTGTGGTATTTGTTACCTCGCAAATTAATAATTTAATAAGGTGCTCGGTGAACCCTCATCCCTGCATAATAAGTTCTTGGTAAATATTCATGTCCTATTGTTTTTGTACTTTTTAAATTAAATTCCTTAAGGATGAGGGTTTCATTTTATCAACATTTAATGTTATATTTTTCAATTCCATACTTTTAGAATTAGTAGTTAGAATTCAGTCATAAACTTCTCAACTCCTCAACCTCTCAACTCCTCAACTCTTCAACTCCTCAACCTCTCAACTCCTCAACTCTTCAACTTCTCAACCTCTCAAACTCTCAAACTCTCAACTATTCTCACACTTCCAGTTCCTTAAACAATCGTGCAGTTTTTCTTTTATATATGGCAAATCCGGCCAGTGCATTTCCCAGTACCATTGCTACCAGTCCCGGAATAAAACCGATATAAAATAGCTCTGGTTTCACCACGGCCTTAAAAACCTGTGGCATCATCATTGTTGTGTTTTCCAGCATTCCACCCAGATCAATCCCGTTTTCCTGCAAGTAATAAGCTGATCCCACACCAATAGCCGTTCCAACGACAGAACCAATAATTCCTATCAGAACAGCTTCATGTATCATGGTTATATAAATATGTCTTTTCTCCTCCCCAAGGGCAAGCCGTATCCCGTATTCACTATAACGGCGTAAACCGCCCAATAAACCTGTATTCCAAAGAACAATGGACATAGCAATAATAAATATAGTTATCATTATTGCACTCATATTATCAGCAAAAGCCAGATATTCATCCAGACCATTCTGTTCCCGTAGTTTAAACATTTGAGGTGAAAATTCATCATCGGGTGAACTATATTCCGCATTAAAAGATGTTTTCACTTTTTCAGCCTGTTCATCATCATAACCACCTTCTTTAAAAAAGCCCAAAATTTCACCGGCGGCATCATCCATATCCAGTGCACGCTGTGCATCACTGATATCAATGATTATTGCACCACGGTCAAGCATGGCAGAGCCAAAACTCACAGTACCGCTTACTTTAAAAACTTCAAACATCATGCTACCATACATTGTAGAACCAAATAGAGTTATTTCATCACCTACGGAAACATCAAAGCGTTCTGCAAAATCATCACTGATCAGCGCTTCACCATGCTTATCGGGTATATTTCCCTTCACCACGGATTTGGGAATATTCATTCGTTCTGCCTCCTTCGAACCGGGAGAAAACAGGTCGACAGCTGTTCCTGCAGCAGGCCCCTGGTTTTTGGTTTCTCCTTTCTCATCCGGTATATCCAGTAATCCGCCAAAATGAATACGTTCAACCCATTCCATACGCGAATACTTTTTTTGCAGTTCCTTCTTCATTTCATCCACACCCAGCAATGCCAGATCATTCGGTATTTGATTTTCGTTTTCAGCATAAGCACGGGTCATTATTCGAACATGTCCGGTTGAGAAATTGGCACTTATATCTATCATATCACTAAAAACACCACCCAGCCAACCACTCATCAGTACAGTAAGAAAAACACCCAAAGCCACTACAATAACCGGCAGGAGGCTGCGATTTTTATCTCTGATTATTCCTTTTAATAAAAACTGTATCATTGTTGTTTTCCTTTTAATGCATCCGTAGGTTTCATTTTTGATATTCGCCTGGCCGGCAGATAACTTACAACAGTGGCTGACACCACAACAAGTAAAAGTGTACCGATAATCAGTCCGACACTGTAATAAGGGTAAATTGTCTCAGCTATGGTTATTCCCATATCATCCACCCCGAATGAAATACCGACCTTATCAAGGACCAGGAAAACCGGTATTCCATAAACAGCCCCCAATGCCGCTGCTAATATGCTGTGTGCTCCCCCCTCAACTGTAAAAATACCGACCACTTGCGACCGTGTCATGCCCAGCGCAATGTATGTCCCTATCTCCTTTTGGCGCCGAAAGATAGACAATACCTGTGTGTCAAATATGGCAAGCAATGCGATAATAAGTAATAAAATCTGCATTATTGACCCGCCTCCTTTTTTGGTCCGTATAAGCTGATCAAGTTCAGCCAGCAGAAAATCCAGATCTTTAAACTCCCATCCGGGAAGATCTTCTATTTGATAATCCTTTGATGCCACGAGCAATGTTGCTTCATTTTCCATTCCTGTCATTTCCTGTAACATTTCAATCGGCACCCATATCTGTCCGTTATCCACGGAAGGGACATCACATTTGAAAACATGGGCTATTTGAATCTCACGGGCATCAAAGGTGCCGTTTACATCCCGCCAGCGGACCAGTACTCGGTCACCGGCATTCAGCCTTGTGGTTTCTGCCATGCGATTACCGATAAAAGCTGAATATCCATTATCAGATGATTTTAGATAAGAAGTCGGCAATTCAAGGATATTTTGATCAGGATCAATCCCTTTTAATATCACACTTTGCATGCGGCCCCCGGGATAAGCTGTCCCCTGGGTAATCAGTATGGGGGTAAGTTTATCCTCATCTATCAGCTTCCGGACCTTTTCCGATAATGGTGCGTGAGCATCCTGAATAGTGTATGGATCATACCTGTCGTAATGTGGGTGCCAGTACTGTCCGCCCCCCGTTTCCATGTCCATTGTATCATTCCTGCCCTGCCTGTGCCACCCGTCTATCATACCATTAAAAAAAATGATAAGCACAAATGCAAAGGACAGAACAGCAACATTCAGCCAGGTTCTCAAACCCGCTCCCATCAAGTTTTTGAATGCTAATTTTACAGCTAACATACGTCAAATATTTTTGTGTTTTTCATCACTCTCCACCTTTCCGTCTGCAAGTGAAACTTTCCTTTTAAGATATTGCATCACTTTTTCATCGTGAGTGGCAAAAATGAAGGTCACCTTTAATTCTTCATTCAGTCTTTCCATTGTTTGCAAAATATGGTGCGAATTCTTCGAATCAAGGTTTGCTGTAGGTTCGTCGGCTAATACGATCGTAGGTTTTTTCACCATTGACCGGGCAATAGAAACCCTCTGGCATTCGCCTCCGGAAAGCATTGAAGGTTTTGAATCAATTTTATCTGTTAACCCCACCCATTCCAATGCTTCCATTACAGCTTTTCTTCGTTCGGATGCCGATTTGTGCTGTAATAGCAATGCGAATTCAACATTTTCATACACCGTGTATACCGGAAGCAAATTATATGTTTGAAAAATAAATCCGATATGCTTATTACGAAGCATTGCAGATTGTTTATGAGACAAGCCGGAAACCGATTCACCCATTACGGTAGCCATACCTTCTGTTGGCGTATCAAGCGATCCTATTATATTTAACAGGGTTGTTTTCCCGGAACCACTTGGTCCGACAAACCCCGCAAATTCACCTGTCCCAAATGAAAGGTTAATATCATTAAGAGCTGTAAACTCTCCCTTTCCCACAGGAAAACGTTTTGTAAGCTTTTCAAGTTTAATGATCTCCATTTTTTCTGTTTTATTATTATGTCACTAAAAAGTAATTATTAATGATTATATACTATCATGATCTGTATTCCTTTACCGGAAAACAGGTTATCCGTATCAGCCTGCTTCGGGAGGATATACTTCTCCGGATTCCAGTAAACCATAACATACAGGTCTAATCTCCTAAACTGTTTTTGCCAGTTTACAAAACTGTATATATTCTCATTTTTCCAGTCATAGTACAGTATTGTATTTATATGGTCAAACAAACCAACCGGATAGTTCATTGATAAGGCAGTAAAAGATGTAACTGCATTGGAAATATCAAATGCCTTTTCTCCGTATGCAAACCATAAATTTTCCAGCGTAGCGTTCAGGCCGTTACCGACAGCAAATGTATAATCTGCACCCAGTGTCAGCATTTCCTGATTTGTCAGTGTATCCAGGTCCTTTACCTTATTTATCCATACTCCTTCAAACCAGATACCTATACCGGCATCCCATTTCCCATCAAGACCTATACGGTTTTCGGGAATTTCGGACCAGGAAGGAATACCACCCCCCAACCCTTTTGTATCAGCCATACGAAAATGATAGGAGACAGCCGCTTCACCCCCGGGAACCGGATGCTGCACCCTGCCCCCGAATTCAGGATAATCCTGATTTGTTCTCCCCAGTTCCCATGTTTTCGGGCCTTCATTGCCATATAAAACCCAAAGCCATATATTGGCATTATTCAATAAATAGTATCTTCCAAGCATACCCCATACCCCGTCAGTGAGTTGCAGGGGATCACGGGGATCGATCTGATCAAACCACATGAGTGGACGAAGCATGGATGCCGAACCAAAATTTATCTTTTGCAGTCCCAGCCTGAGTTCAAACTGACGGGAAGAATATCTTCCCCATGCACGATAAGGTTTACCATTAGCAGAAAAATCACATGTATCAAAAGGCCTGAACCCGGATACAGCATTAAGATTTGCCGATAATTCAAAATCAATCATCCTGGCACCGGAAAACTGTACTTCATAATTCAATCGCGGGATATACCGGCCGCCAGCCCATGCCGGCAAATCATTATCAGGATTGTAATTCATCCATCCGGACAACTGGCCTTTAAACATAAGGCTATCCTGTGGGTATACACCATCAATAAACATTGCAAAATACAATAATATAAATGTTAATCGTTTCATTATCTTCCTTACCTGCATTACTGGCACTGCCGTGTTAAAACTTCAGCTTTCGGTGCCTGGCAACTACCCCGATACCGGTTATCTTGGTGATATACCATAAGCCCAAAACTTAGCCAGTTCCATAATGAATTCCCGCGGTGTTGAATATAATTTTATAAGATCAGCATCAGAAGCCAGTTCCATTAGCTTTTTGGAAAAAGGCACCAGGAAGTCAAGATTAAGATCTTTACGAATCCATCCTTCATTTCGCTGAGCATTTTTAAAATCCTTTATTATCTCAGTCCATACATCATTTGTCTTTTGTTCCATATAAATCTGCAATTCTGAACCCGGAGTGTTATATATATCTTCCAGCATTTCTCGGCTGATATCATTTGTACCTTCCATTTTCATAAGCAGAATTTTCTGCATCTTTTCCGGCGGACTGATCTCTTCAGTTATAATTTGTCTGAAACTATGAATACCTTCATCAATCATATGATCCAAAACATTTTTTGCAATTGCCGTTTTATTAGGGAAAAAACGATAGAACGTCATTTTACTGACATTTGCCTGCCGGCAGATCTCTTCAACGGTAATACGTTTTATACCATGTTTCCAGAATAAATCCTTTGCTGTATCGAGCAATTGTATGTATTTTGGATGATCATATTTTCGCATACAATTTAATTTTATACTATTTCAGAACAAATATACGATTATTGTTTTATTTGACAAATATCGTATAATAAATTTTATTTCGTTTTTTTAAAGTTCAGTTCAAAAAAGCAATTATGGAAAAAATATCAAATTGACAGGAAAGATCTACTATTATGGCTGATACTTCAACAGAATATTGAATTTAATAATTACTATATTCTCAACCTGCACAAGTCCAAATAACCGTTCGGGAGGTTCAAGATCGAAGTCGGTAAGGTAAAAATGAGTTTCTCCATTAAGAATTATCCTGTGTTCCGTTCTTTTACTTATAACATAATCAGCTGGTATTTGATTTGTTATACCGGCCAGTGTAAGGTCAAGATTCAGGGTAGGTTTACCTTTTAAAACGATTTTTCTGAACACCTCACGGTCAAACTGTACCTTTATAACAGGGTATTCAGAAGCCTTTACCAGTTTCCTGAAATCACTAAGCATAAGTGGATTATCACCTTCAAATGCAGCAACAGGAATTTTATATATGACCAGATCAGTGTCTGCTTCACAAATGGGTTTGCCGTATCTTGCAGGGATAGAATCTTCATAAGGCATATAATAAATGAAATTAAAACTTTTCAGATTGCTCCTGCCTTCAATGACAACCTGTCTCAGGTAACATTTCCATGGAGCCTGGTCAACAGGTTCATCCTGTGAAAATGACTTCTCCGGATAAATAAAGAAAAGAAAAAATATTTCAGTGATCAGTAATATCTTAACTATATTTAATACATTCATATTACAGCTTAAGGATATTATAACTTTTGAAAATTACTGCATTTTTCCCTTATTATCAAATTTACCAATATAGCTAAACATGGATAAAGTCAGGTTTTACTGCCGGATTGCCCCGAGCGGGAACATCTTAAAGAAAAAAAGCTTAATTAACAAATTCCACCGGCACTAACAAAATATACATAATCTATTACCAAATTAATTACTAATAACATAAATAAAATATATTCGTATGAAATAAATCATGGTATTTTCAGAGGGTGTTGTAATATTTTTAATTAATTTTATGTACAAAATGGAATTTTTGCTAAATGATTGATTCACAATGAATTTATTGAAAAAGATCAGGCAGAATGCACGCCATATTAACAAAAGGATAGTACTTCCGGAAAGTTTTGAGAAAAGAACATTAAAAGCAGCGGATATTCTGATAAAAGAAAAACTGGCAAACATCATACTCATTGGAAACAGGGAACAAATTATTAACAAAGCAGGCATACTTGGTCTGAAGAATATCGATCATGCAAATTTTGTGGATCCTGAGGACAATCCCAGAGAAGATGAATATGCCAGTCTAATGGTTGAGTTGCGAAAAGCGAAAGGTCTCTCAAAACCTGAAGCGCTGAAGCTATTGAAAAATCCATTATATCTGGCAACAGTTATGATAAAAAACGGGAATGCGGACGGAGAAGTTGCAGGAGCAGAAAATGCCACAGGTGATGTACTAAGGCCTGCATTCCAATTTGTAAAAACCCTGCCTGGCATAAGCGTTGTTTCCGGTGCATTTATAATGTTTTTGAAAGATCATAATTTCGGTGATAATGGTATAATGGTCTTTGCTGATTGCGCTGTTCATCCAAACCCGACAGCCGGTGAACTTGCAGAAATTGCTGTTGTAACAGGGAAAACAGCTCGTTCAATAGCAGGATTAAAGCCAAGGATAGCCATGCTTAGTTTCTCAACCAAAGGAAGTGCAAAGCATAAGATGGTTGATAAAGTAAGAACAGCAACTGAATTAGCACAAAAAATGGATCCGGAACTGGATATTGACGGTGAATTACAATCAGATGCAGCAATCATTGAAGCAGTCGGACAAAAAAAAGCCCCGGGCAGTAAGATTGCCGGGAAAGCAAATGTTCTTATCTTTCCAAGTCTCGAAGCCGGCAATATTGCTTACAAACTGGTTCAGCGTATGGCACATGCCGGGGCTGTCGGACCCGTATTGCAAGGAATGGCTGCACCTATCAATGACCTGTCCAGGGGATGTTCTGTAGAAGATATTGTTAATCTTGCAGCTATCACGGCAGTACAGGCTGCCGGCTAATTAAGATAATTATATTGTTATATGTTGTTAATAAATACATGCCTGGGTAGTTGAATAAAAATATGTTAAATAAAAATAATTCATAATCATGTCAGATGTTACAGTAGAAGCTGTTGAAGAATACGGGTTAAGTCATAAAGATCGTCCAAAACAGCTTTTTTCGAAAGTCGGTGTAGTTGGTTGCGGAACAGTTGGGCAAAGTATAGCCACATTGATAAGTGCCAAGGAACTTGAAGTAGTATTTATAGAACTTTCAGAGGAAAAAATAAGACATGCCTATAGTAAAATTGAGGAAGAACTTGATCAGATGATCAATCACTGGGGAATGACACCATCTGAAAAAAGAGCTATTATATCAAGGATCCATGGGTATGTTGGTTATGATCAATTAAAAGGCTGTGATCTCGTAATTGAATCGATTCGCTCAAAGTCAAGAGAACAGCGAATTGCCTGCCGCAAGGAAGTATTTAAAAATATTGAAAAATACGTATCTCCCGAAACTATCATAGCAACAAATTCAACTACTATAGCTATAACAGAACTATCTTCCGAACTTGAACATAAGGACAGATGTGTGAGTCTGCATTTTATCACCAATGCCCCCGGGGCAAAAATGATAGAAGTTGTGCGCGGACTTTACACTTCAGATGTTGTTTATGATAAGGTATGCCAGTTCGGGAAAATGCTTGGAAAACTGGTAGTACCTGTAGACGAATCTCCAGGCCTGATAAGTGTCCGTATTTTTGTAATGCTTGTTAATGAAGCCTGCGAAGTGTTTATGGAGGGGGTTGGAACTATTGAAAATATAGACCTAACGATGAAGATAGGCCTTGGGCTTTCACTCGGCCCTTTTGAGATGGCTGACAAAATTGGCCTTGACAAAGTATTGAGGTGGATGGAAAACCTTTACCATGAATTTGGAGACAAAAAATATATAGCCTCACCTGTAATTAAAAAACTGGTAAGGGCACATCAATTTGGCCGGCAATCCGGCAAAGGTTTCTATAAATATGATGAAAACGGGAAAAAGATTATACAACAAAGATAAAACGACATGATTCATGAAGATATTGGTTCTCAATTGCGGTAGCTCATCCATAAAATTTCAGCTTTTTGAAATGCCCGGCAACAAGACCCTTGCTAAAGGTATTGCAGAAAAAGTGGGACTTATGGGGTCATTTATAAAACTCGAGAAAAATGATGGACAGAAGGTGCGATTTGAAGGTGAGATCATTGATCATCAAATAGGTATTGAATATATCCTGGGCATATTAACAAGTAAAAAACACGGATATCTTTCCAGTATCAGGGATATTGATGCCGTAGGCCACAGGGTTGCCCACGGAGGTGAGAAATTCAACAAAAGCGAATTTATTAATGATCATGTTCTCTCTGAAATTGAAAAATGTGCGGAACTTGCACCTTTACATAATCCGGCCAACCTGAGAGGTATCATGGCTATGAAAAGCCTTATTCCGGATGTCAGGCAGGTAGCTGTTTTTGATACGGCATTCCACCAGACAATGCCTGAACATGCTTATATGTATGCCATACCTTATTCATTATATAAAAAGTATGGTATCCGTCGTTATGGATTCCACGGTACAAGTCACAGTTTTATTGCACAAAAGGCATGTAACACACTTGGTGTGGATATTAAAACACAAAAGATTATTACATGTCATTTGGGTAACGGAGCTTCTATGGCTGCCATTAAAGAAGGACAGTCAATAGACACTTCAATGGGATTTACTCCTATCGAGGGATTGATCATGGGAACACGTTCAGGTGATCTGGATATTGGCGTAGTTACATTTATAATGGATAAGGAAGAGATCGGGATTAGGTCTGTAAATACTGTTTTCAACAAACAAAGTGGTATGCTTGGGATCACAGGTGTTTCATCCGACATGCGTGAAATTGAAGCTGAAGCATGGGAGAATAAGAACTCCAGGGCACAACTTGGTCTTGATATGTATAATTACCGTATTAAAAAATATATAGGAGCCTATACTGCAATTCTCGAAGGGCTTGATCTGGTGATTTTTGCCGGTGGCATTGGTGAAAACGGACCTGAAACCAGGGAAGAAGTATGTGCAGGTCTAGAATATCTCGGAATAAAGATTGATAAAAGTAAAAACGATAATCTCAGAGGAAAAGAAGCTATAATATCTGCAGATGACTCACCGGTAAAAGTAATGGTTGTACCCACTAATGAAGAACTGGTCATTGCCAGAGATACAATGAGAATTATTGAATCAATGAAATAATAGATCCGTACAATGGCATTTGATAAATTACAGGCTTTTACCGGCCTCGCTAAAAAACGGGGTACTAAAAGGCTTGTTATTACTTCAGCCGAAGACGGGCATGCTCTTTCTGCCATCAGGGAAGCATTCGAAGCAGGAATAATCGAACCGACATTTACAGGTGACAAGGAAAAAATAATACAGTTAGCCGATAAAAATGGGTTTGATATTAATGCATTTCAAATTTATCATAACCCTATACCGGGGGAGGCTGCAAGCACGGCTGTGAGGCTTATTTATGAAGGCAAAGCCGATATCATAATGAAGGGACTTGTTTCGTCAAGGATTTTTCTGAAAGCATTGTTAAACAGAAATCACGGCCTTAAAAAAGCCCCTCTGATAAGTCATATTGCTTTTTTTGAAAGCAGGGCATACCGTAAGATCCTGTGCATTACTGATGCAGCAATCAATATCTCTCCCACACTTGATGAAAAAATCAACATAATAAATAATGCTGTTGAAATATATCATAAACTTGGTATCAGCAATCCCAAAATTGCAATAATAGCTGCTGTGGAAAAAGTAAATAGCGCTATGGAAGCCACTGTTCATGCAGCATTGATCAGGGTCATGAATATCCGCGGCCAAATCAAAAACTGCACTATCGACGGACCGCTTGCACTTGATAATGCGATATCCAAAGATGCTGCACGAATGAAAAATATCGGGGGCGAGGTAGCAGGAAATGCAGATATTTTATTAATGCCTGATATTAATTGTGGTAATATTTTTTATAAGTCGTTGAATTTCATGGGTGGAGCTACTTCGGCAGCTATTGTTACCGGGGCAAGGGTGCCTGTTGTATTAACATCAAGGGCTGATAACCACAGGAGTAAGTACAATTCAATTGCACTTGCTGCTGCTGTTAGTTAGAGTTTGTCAATAAACTCGTGTCCGTCTATAAAGTTGAAAAATGTTTAAACGGTCATGTGTTTGTTCAGAAAGTTCAATTTGCAAGGCTCGCGCAGCCCGAAAATGCGGAGTTTACTTGTGGTAAACGAGCAATTTATGGACAAGCGCAACGCGGCAAATGGGACTTTATGGATAGACACTATTTAACCTTTACCTCTATGATACATAAAATTCTGATCATCAATCCGGGTTCAACTTCCACAAAAATTGCTGTATATCATAATTCAAAACCTGCCTTTCTGAAAAATATCATCCATCCTGCTAAAGATATGGAACCGTTTGATCGTATATCGGATCAGTTTGATTATCGTAAAAACATAATAATTCAAGAGCTTAAAGGTTCTCATATAGATACTGACAAAATCAATGCCGTAATCGGCAGGGGTGGATTAGTCAAGCCGATAAAATCGGGCGTATACAGAATTAATGAAAAGATGAAACAAGATCTCAGGGAGGGCCTTATGGGAGAACATGCCAGTAATCTTGGAGGACTGATCGCTGATCATATAGCAAATGAAATAGCAGGATGTTCAGCATATATTGCAGATCCTGTGGTTGTTGATGAAATGGAAGATATAGCACGTTTTACCGGCCATCCGCGGTTCAAGCGTTACTCCATTTTTCATGCACTGAACCATAAAGCAACAGCACGAGCCTATTCACGCCTGATCAATTCAACTTATGAAGATCTGAATCTTATTATTGTTCATATGGGCGGTGGCATATCAGTTGGAGCTCATCACAAGGGCAGGGTAATTGATGTAAATCAGGCTCTTGACGGTGATGGCCCTTTTTCGCCCGAACGTTCGGGAACCCTGCCGGCATATGATCTTGCCGAATTTTGTTTTTCCGGAAAATATACCCTGGATGATGTAAAAAAAATGATCACCGGGGAAGGTGGCTATGTTGCCTATTTGGGGACCAACAATGCCTATGAAGTGGAACTCATGGCCCAGGACGGCAACAAAAAAGCCCTGAAAATCCAGGAAGCCTTATCATACCAGGTGGGTAAAGAAATAGGAGCAATGAGCGCTGTATTAAAAGGAGAAGTGGACGGAATAATTCTTACAGGGGGACTGTCTCATAATCCCATGGTGGTTGAATATATTAAAAAAATGGTGTCTTTTATTGCACCTGTTATCATATACCCCGGTGAAGACGAAATGCATGCCCTGGCATGGAATGGCTTATTACTATTAAAAGGTGCGATTAAAGCTAAAGATTACGATGAAACCAATATGGTTGATACTGATACGGGATTTAAATGGCCTAAGGATGAATAAGACATTAGGGGTTTGAAACACTAACCGGCAGAATTTTCCCTTTGAAAAAGCGGGCACCTTTCATTGCAAAATCAACTATAAATTGTGCCATCTGGTCAGCGCCCAGTGGCGCTTCATACCCGGGGAAAGCCTCATTCAGCATCTCCGTGCGGACAGCACCCAGGGCAAGACAGTTAAACACAATGTTTTCCTGTTTAAACTCTTCACTTAAACATTCGGTAAGGCATGCAATCGCTGCCTTTGAAGAACTGTAATATGCCATACCCGGATACTTCGAACTACCCTGAAAACCACCCATACTGCTGATATTTATTACATGTCCCGGATCAGGTCCGTTACACATAATGGGTTTTAGTGTTTTGATTAAAAAAGCGGGGACAAAAAAGTTTACATCAAAGATCTTTTGGGCATCGGGGTAATTAAAATCCCCGAAATCCATTTTTTTCAGGAATCCCGCGTTATTGATCAGGCAATCCAAATGATGAGTCACAGAACTTACAATCTCTAAAAACCCGGAGGGCTTTTCAAATATTCCCGTAAGATCATAAGGTACCGGATAAATTTCCGTATCACTATTTTCGCGGTTACAATCATTTTTTAACTCAAGCAGTTTCTTTGTGTTTCGCGAGACAGCCAGAATACGACCTGCTCCCTTCCTGGCAAACTCTTTTACTGTTTCATAACCAATACCTTTACCGGCTCCGGTGATAAGAACATTCATACTATAAGTTTGGGGGTAAAACAATAATTTAACTTATTTTGCAGTATATTATATCAGCAAAAATTCCATTAACATGTTAAAGATACTATTAATTATTAAGTTCATATGTGTGTTAATAATTGTTCCTCCTTGTTGCAGTGCCCGGGACTTTGATGAGCTTACTCCAAAAGAAAAGATCTTTTTTGGCGGGGACTTCTCATTAAACTTTGGAAGATACACATATATACATGTGTCACCTGTAGTCGGTTACAGGCTTACACAAAGACTTTCTGCAGGTACCGGACCTATGGTGATCTATGAAAATATCAGCAATTACAATTACGAATCTTTGATTTACGGAGGTAAAGTTTTTACCAGTTACAACGTATTCAATAATTTATACGAACATTTCCGCGTTAATATTGGCAGTATCATGCTTCATGCTGAAAATGAAGTAATAAATGTTGAAGCATATACATTAAATTCATCCGGCTATTATCAAAAAACCGGGAATCGCGTTTGGGTTGATAATCTGCTGGCCGGGGCCGGTCTCCGGCAACCAATCGGACGCCGTGCAGCCGTGAATATTTTATTGCTATGGGATATTACACAAAATAAATATTCGCCATATTCCAATCCGATTTTTAAAATTGGATTTCAGTTTTAACCCGGCATTCCGGTTATCTGAAACTAATACCCAAACCGGCAGTAGCTACATTATAGTTAGCACGTGTATAGTCGAAGTGCAGGGTAACCACAGCAAACTTAAATCTTACCCCAAGGTTTAAACGCGGTTTTGTCACTCCCCCGTCCTGATTTTTAACTTCCATATTGATAGGATCAGTACTGTAACTTTCATCCGTAACCACAGCTTCCCTTTCAGAAATAGTCTGATCATCATCAATAATAGGATAATCACCTTCAAGTTTTAATGTTGATTTTGTGGTTGCCATACCAACACCCCCGTAAAAGCAAACAGCAGGAAGATTTGCAGAAACCAATAAATTAGCCGTGTGACTTTTGGCAATAATCGACATTTTCTGATCATCCCAATCGACATCAGTTGTCTGATCCTGTGCATTAATATGTTCTGGCAGTACTTCAAGACCAATTGTAGATGATAATTTGGTAAAACCATACAAAACCGATACTTCAAGGACAGGTATCCTTTTCATAAAAGGGATCCATTGTTTCAAACTGTGCTTCCCTCCTATTCCCCACATACCTACCGAATTATCACCAATACTGAAAGTTGGCATGTACCTGCCGATAACTTCCGTTTCTTTGATCAGACCAACTCCAAGCTGCAGCATGGGTGAAGGGATAAAAGGATTGTTTGTGCCTTTTGGCATATCAAACGCGGGTGCTGAAAACCCGTTAAGATGGTAATTAATCTGGGGTCCTGATTTATTTTCCCCGGCAACTGTTGGTGAAATAGGATCTTCCCCGCCGGCCAGCCTGAGGCTTTGTAGATCGATCTCACTTATATCAAATGTTTTAAACTCAGGAGGTACAATACCTATATTAAATGTGGCAGTAATATCAAATCCACCCGGTTTATGTACCTTGGCCGTATTGTACCAGCCACCTGTAAGCGAAGCGCCAAATGCATTGATATATGGTGAAAGGTACGGCTCAAAAAGATTTTGTGCATCTTCTACTCCGGCAGCAAAGAAATTTCCCACATCCTTGAACTGTGCTTTACTGTTTTGAGAAAAAACGGCTATCAGAAAAACAAGGATCAATTGATTGAATCGTGTTTTCATGTCCTGAAAATTATTTAGATTAATATGTTCATTAGTAGTACAACAATATTATGTTCTGGTTAAGCTTTTGTACGCATAAGCTGTGAGATGGTTTCCATTCAACCTTAGTTTTATTAAGGGGAATTATGCTATGAAAGACTCATATTACCTGTATTATTGGCATTGCCAGGTTAAAGATCATATAAATGAACGGGAATTGTTATATCTGTCAATGAATCATGATTAATACACGATAAAAGCTTTTCCAAAAAAAATATGAAATCCTTTTTCATTAATAAAATAGCTTGCTATATTTGCAACTCTTTTGAAAAACGCTGTTTTTCATGATTCAGTAGCTCAGTTGGTAGAGCACATCCCTTTTAAGGATGGGGTCCTGGGTTCGAGACCCAGCTGAATCACAAAAGCCTGATATCATAAATCAGGCTTTTTTTATTAATAAATTTAATGGCATGTAAATTACAAGGCTTCTGTAAGCCGCCGCGATAATTCATTCCTGGCTTCGAGCAATTTCCTGCTTATGCCGGTCTTATAATCATGCGGATTTAAAAAACGCCTGAACTCATCAGACAATTGCTGCAAACGTTGATATACATACTCCTGAATTCTATACGGTGATTGCAGCCCGGTCAGTATTCTTCCCTTTTCCATCACCTGATGAGTTAGCTTTTCCGGCAGAAAATCCGTAATGTCCGAATGTTTTTCAGGCATAAAAGGATGATAGATGATATCAGTTGCACTTTCATTACTAATTAATATCCCGTCAGCATAGAATAAATCAGATTGTTTGTCTGTATATCGCCATATAGACTTGGTGCCCGGTAAAGTTTTCTTTGCCGGATTTTCTGATAATTTCATAGTGAGTTTTTCATCAAACATGCTTTGTTTGTATACTCCGTCAAGAGCTGCATCAGGTCTTCCTATAACCAAAGCTGTACCAACACCATACACATCAATCGGGGCATTTTCTTCGCGCAGGCTTTGGATCACATACTCATCAAGCTGATTTGATACCACTATTTTCACATAGGGCATTCCTGCTTCATCGAACATTTTCCTGGCTTTTTTGCTGAGGTAGGCCAGATCACCGCTATCAAGCCTGACACCTAATAGCTTACTTTCCTTTTTTTCCATTTCATGGGCAACTTTGATAGCATTTGGAATACCACTTTTCAGAGTATCATATGTATCCACGAGCAATACACAATTATCAGGATGTAAAGTCGCAAATTTTCTAAATGCCGTAAGTTCATCCTTAAAGGTCTGGATCCATGAGTGAGCTATGGTACCTGATGGTTCAAGACCGTAATTCATGGCACCGAGCACATTTGATGTTTTGTTAAATCCGCCGATTATTGCTGCCCTGCTTGCCTGCATACCCCCATATCCGTGAGAACGGCGTAGGCCAAAATCGATCAATAGTTTGTCTCTTCCCGCCACCTGCCTCATCCTTGATGCCTTGGTTGCAATTAGTGATTCAAAATTCAGGATATTCAAAATAAGTGTTTCAACAATCTGTGCCTCAATTAATGACCCCTCAACACGCAATACAGGTTCATTTGGAAACACCAGTTCACCTTCCCTTACGGAATATACACTGCCCTTAAACGAAAAATCCGCTAACCATGAAATGAAACTCCTGTCAAATCCAATACTTTCCAGGTATTCACAATCTTCCTGGTCAAATGAAAGATTTTCCAGATATTCAAGCAATTCCCCAAGTCCTGCAAAAACAACATAACCTCCGTCAAAAGGATTTTTACGAAAAAAATAATCAAAATTCGCCCTCTTATCTTTCAGTCCGGTTAACCAATATCCCTGAGCCATGGTCAACTCATACTGATCTGTATATAATCCGGAATACTTTTGTAATATTGACATATTATCTGTGTTATACTGTAAAAATCGTGTTTTATCCTTCCAAAATTTTCCTGAATAAACGGGCATTATGAGGAGCATATGCATTATAATCATTATTAAAATATGCATACAGTGCCTTTATTTTCAAACCGTTCAATCCTTCTTCCCATTCTTTTAGCTCACTTTCAGTGTAATTATGTTTATACCATTCCTTTCTGCCATGAAACCTCACATAAGCGATGCCAGAGGTGATCCTGAACTCACGGGGCAGGTCACCCGGTGCAGAAAGCATACAGTAGCTGATCCCGTTTTTTTCCATTATCTGATAGATTTCTTCATCAAACCAGGAGAGATGGCGGAACTCAATCACATGCTCAATTTTTTTATCAAGCAACGAAAAAAATGTCGTAAGCTTTTCCTTATTTTTTTTAAGATTGCCCGGGAATTGCCATAATATACATCCCAGCTTTTCTTTCAATAACAAAGCAAGCTGCTGGAAATCATCCAGCCTTTCCTTAAAAAGATTATCCGCTTTTAGTTTTTTCATATGAGTAATATACCTGTTTCCCTTGACTGCAAATACGAAATTATCGGGTGTATTGTCATACCACGAGGTAATGGTTTTTTTTGAAGGAAGATTATAAAAAGTATTATTGATCTCAACAGTATTAAAATGTTTTGTATAGTGTTCCATCCACCTTGATTTTGGGAGTTCCGCGGGATAAAATGCATATTTCCATGCATCATATGAATAACCTGAACATCCTATGAATTTTGGTATATTCATTAAATTGCAATAATTTTTCATAGTATTCCTCATCTGGTATTATAACACAGTTATCTATCATTTGTTGAAAATCAGCATATTGAATTCCGGTGATATATCTGCAGGAAGCTGGTCAATAGCAGATAAGAAATAAATTCCCGTAATCATTAATGAGATAGATTATAATCAAAGGTGATATATATCATATGAATGTATTAATGTAAATCACCATGCTTTATTTGAAAAAAAAACTTAATTTATTTTAGTTTTATTCGTTCATTACAAAATCTGCTACTATGGAAACAGTTTTACAAACAAAATCTTCACTAATTTCAGCAGGAAAATGTTTTAGCGGTGAGGATTTAAAAGTTATGGGCATACGTCCCACAAACCTTCAGTGTTTCAGTTTTTATCCTTACATGCTGTTTAGTAGAGGTAACAAGCGATTTATTGTACGTCCCTTACCACACAACTTATTCAAAGTGATAAGGTCTTACAATTTTGTTCCTGCATGAATACAATTCTGAACTGTGTTTTTTTTGATCCACCTGAAAAGGTGGATTTTTTTTATATTTTAAATTACTGTTTTACCCCAGGTTACTAAGTGTATGAATGATCTTATGGCTGTTTATTTTTATTCTGGTTCCTTCAAGTTCAATGATCTTATCATGCCTGAATTCTGTCAGTGTCCGGATAAAACTTTCCTTAGTGGTCCCGGCAAGCTCAGCAAGTTCACGCCGGGTTAACGGAAAATCAAACTCATCCGATTGATAAATGATCTCAGAAAAATAAAGGATCACATCAGCAATGCGTCCGGGTAATTGCTTATGTGACTGACTCATTAACCTTTCAAATATAAATAAACCGGTATTGCAAATACTGCTTATAATCTTTTTGGCAAATTCCCCGTTCGATAAAAGAATATTATTAAAGGTACTATAGTCAATAAAACATATTTCAGCCTGTTGAACCACAGTTGCAGAATACTGGTGGATAGTACCTCCAAAAATTGATAACAACCCGATAAACTCATTATTAACAGCAATTTTCAGGATAATATACCGATTGTTTCTACCTTCTTTGTATATTTTAACAAGACCTGACTTGATAAACATAATGTGTGAGGTTCTGGTATTCTGCCTGAAGATCACCTCCTTCTTTTCGTACTTGACTACATTACTATTCTCTTCAATTTTTTGCAGTTCTTCACTGGTCAGAATTTCTTCATAAGGAATTATCATTATTAGCAATGTTAATTTATACCCGTTATCAGACACATAAAATTATTAAAAATGTTAATGTTTAAGCAGAATTATTAGAAAAAGATGATTTAAATCACTTAAAAACCGGGGCCGGGTAATAATTTAATCAAATATTATTAAAAACTACTATACTGTAATATTCTGATTTTTTTCAACATTTACATTATTTTCAGTCATTATTCATTAATAATGCGGATTATATTTATGAATGCCGGTTTTTTTATGTACATATAAAGAATATTTATAAATATATTATTATTCTTAATACAACTTTAGTAATTTTAATTTTTAAACAGCACATATATCGTATGCCAACAACACATAAATATAAAGTATTGGTAGTGGATGATTCGACAACAAATGTTGTATTGTTGGAAGCCATCCTTGAAGAGAAGGGTTATAAAATAGTGACTGCTCTTAATGCATCTGAAGCATTTTCAATCATCAAAAAAGATCCACCTGACCTGATCCTTCTGGATCTTCTGATGCCCAAAATCAGCGGTTTCGATTTTATGGAAAAGATCCGAAAAGATGAAAAAACAAAGAATACGCCGGTAATCGTTATTTCAGCACTGACAGATGAGGAAAATATCAGCCGTATACAAAAAATGAATATTATTGATTTCATAAAGAAGCCTGTAGATATACAATATCTTGTAAATAAGGTTGAGTCTGTTCTGCAAAATAAAGTGCAGGAATAAGCTTTGATTGTCTCCCCGGTTATATACTTTTCTTTTTTGTTCTTATAAACTATAAGTTGCAATTAGTCAATTAAAACGGTTTATTCAACCAATATAAAAAACTTTTGTCTTAAATGAGCGTTCCACCTATTAATGAGTGAAACACACTTCATGCAGGAAAAAATCCACCCGGACTAAATTTTTAACGATGAAATATTGGTAATGAAAAGGCTATTGATCATTGATGATAATATTATGATCAGGAAACTGGTCAGGCATATATTCAGGAATGAAGAATATGATATTGAAGAAGCATCAAATGGTGTTGAAGGACTTGAATTAATAAATCAGGACGCCTTTGACCTAATTATAACCGATATAATAATGCCCAGGATGGAAGGTCTTGAACTTATTATTCGTCTCAAACGTGATTTTCCTGATATAAAAATCATTGCCATTTCCGGTGGGAAACCGTATTATTTATATATGGCAAAAAAACTGGGTGTGGAAAGTGTATTTACCAAACCGTTAAATCATCAGGACCTGTTGGATGCAGTGAAAAAAATTATCCAATTCCCTGTTTCTGTAGAAATACCTCCATCAAAAAAGGCATAAAGGCCCTGCCTGAAACAAACACATCTTATTTATTAACAAAGCAAAAGAATTACTGGAAATGAGAAAAGCCGGTGACTAATACAGCATAAGCACTCCTGCAGACCAATAATCTTATTCTTTTAAGAAAACAAAATTATTTACCCCGCTGCATCAACCTTTATCAGGAATAATCGTATGAATACTTTGTATATTGGTATTAATATTTAAATATTTAATACTAATTTTAATATAATTGTTTAAAAGATATTAAGTAGTTAACTGATAAACATTATGTTGAATAGAGAAAACCGAAAAATTCTAAACCAGGTCGTCCTGATCTCATTTTTGGCATCATGGCTAATTCCCCTTTTTGCAATATTCATTGAATTTATTATTAATATAGACCTGCCGTCCAACCTTGAAGGTATCGGTCTTCTTTATAAAACCAATGGTATACACTGGGTGATACTTTCAATGGTAGTGATTATTCCAGTTGTAACTTTCTTTATTTCCTGGTTTTTTCTCCGCAAGCTTGACAAGGTGCAAAAAAACCTCAATCAGTATGAAGTTCAGACCAGGAATGTTAACAGTTTTACTGAAGGTTTGATACATGATGATTTTTCGGTCGAATATGTCCATCAGGAAGATGATGAACTCGGAAAAATTCTGATTGACCTTCGCGACACACTGAAAAAAAACAAGGAGGAAGAAGAAAAACGCAGAAAGGAAGATGAAATAAGAAACTGGATTTCCGAAGGCCTGGCAAAATTCGGGGCCATACTAAGAAACGACAATGACAATCTTGAAGCTTTATCATTTAATGTTATCAGGGAACTTACTAACTATATTGGTGCTATTCAGGGTGGTTTTTATATGTTGAAAGATGATGATAAGGACAATCCTAATTTTGAGCTCACAGCCTTTTTTGCATACGGTAGAAAAAAATTTGCTGATAAACAGCTAAAATGGGGTGACGGTCTGATTGGGACATGTGGTGTGGAAAGAAAAACTATTTACATGACAAAAGTGCCGCAGAACTATGTAAACGTTACCTCCGGACTTGGTGAATCCAATCCTCGTTCAATATTGATTGTCCCCTTATTATCAGAAGGTGAACTTTACGGAATAATAGAATTTGCATCGCTCAAGCAGATGGAAGATCACGAAATACGGTTAACCGAAGAAGTCGCTGAAAGCATTGCTACCACACTGTCTACAGTAAGAATTAATATCCGCACAAACAAATTACTCGAAGAATCAAAGGCCCAGGCCCAGGCACTTTCATCCCAGGAAGAGGAAATGCGACAAAACATGGAAGAATTGCAGGCTACACAGGAAGAAGCAGCCCGGCAATCGGAAAATTTTATTTCACTTGATAATGCAATAAATGACAGCTTTATAAAAGCTGAATACGGACTTGACGGCAAACTGATATCTGCTAATAACAGATTCATAGAAAAATTCGAATTCAAGAATCAAAACAGTATAACCAATATGCCGATCAGCAAATTCATTCACGAGCAGGATGAAGAATGGTTTATGCCCGTATGGGAGTCTATTGCCAAAAAGGGGAAAACTTACCAGGGATTCATGCCACATAAAGCAAATAAAGAAAAAAGCCTTTGGGTCCAGGCTACTTATTGCCCGATGAAAAATAAAGAAGGTCAAATAGACAAAATATTGTTTGTGGCCCTTGATGCTGCTGATCGTAAGAAAGCCGATCTGTACCTGTACGCTATTGAAAAAGCACTTTCCAGTTCAGGAACCAGACTGGAAATGGATATAAACGGGAATGTAACTGAATTCAATGATACATTTATCGAAATGTGTGGCTATTCTGAAAATCAGTTAAAGAAACTTACTATATTTGATTTACTTGATGATATTGAAGTAGAATTATTTAACCGGAGTTGGGAAAATATTATTAAAGGTTCTCAATTCAACGGAATATTCAAGATCAAGCCCAAAAACATGTCAGACCGGTGGATCAAAGGATCGTTCAATGCTGTGGCTGACCTTGCGGGAGAAATCAGTAAGGTGGTTTTTGCCGGTTATGATTATACAGAAACAAAAATTCTTGAAGCAAAGACCAATGCCCTGCAGGAACAAATTGACGAAAACAAAAAACAAATAAAAGATACTGAAAAGGAATATGGACAAA
>Ga0307421_1000127_pt1 | contig 48001 bp, 75 predicted proteins | sample SalMarWE160270MG_FD_202163 | JGI IMG/M metagenome (GOLD analysis project Ga0307421, IMG submission 202163) | Salt marsh sediment microbial communities from the Plum Island Ecosystem LTER, Massachusetts, United States - WE1602-70 | ecosystem: Environmental > Aquatic > Marine > Intertidal zone >... | reverse complement strand
CCTCGACGCACGTATGGTCATTTTCAAAACCGCGCATTTCCGCACACTTAGCAAACAGGCCCAAACTATCAGTGCGCACGGCGACGCACGCGAAGTGTTACGCTGAGCGTTACGTTGTGACGCTGGACCCGGCGCGGATGCTGCGTAAAAACTAGTTGCGCAGCTGGCACGGCGGATGCATTGTGGTGGGGCATGACAATGACACTCTACCGCGCAGCCACTGACGACTACCTCGACATCGGCTACTCGTTCGCCGAGACGCGCGAGACGGCGGAGAGTTACCTGGACAACCCAGGATTTGGCGGCGGGTCGATCTACTCGATCGAGATTGACGACGATCCGCTGGACCTGACCGGGATGACCGCTGCGGATGTGGCCGACCTGCTTGGCATGACGGACCCGGGCGCAATCGGCCTCGACGAGTGGTTACCCCGCACGTCGGATGCACTCGACGCAATCCGCGAGCTCGGCCACCTCTGGGCGATCGTGGACGAGAGCTACCCGGCTGGCACCCGCACATGGATCTGGTGCGGCACTGGCCTCGACGATGAGCCTGAGCTGATTGCAGATTGACACCGCCCTCGCCACCGTCCAGCCCCGCACCTCGCCAGAGGCCGGGGCTTTCGGGGCGTAGCCTTCAAAGAACACGAAACGGAGGTGCATCATGCCCGCCGCGGGTAAAGCCGCGGGGCCCCCGCCGGAACACGGATCATGCCGTGGCCGGCTTGGGGCCGTAGGAGAACCCCATGACTCACTTCTACCAGGAAGCAAACGATCCCGAATGGCCGGAGGATTTCGAGACTGTGTCCAAGCATGCAACGGAACGCGCAGCGATCCGCGCCGGCGACCGCCGTTTTGCGCATGGGCACATGTACCGCGACCGGCCGGGGCCCGCGCCTTGGTGGATCGTGGCCGAGTGGACGCGCAACGGCCGTGTTGTGGCGAGGGTAGTCCGATGACCACGCCCCGCTGCGCCTGCGGTGCCCCGCTTGTCCGATCCCCCGCCAACCCTCGCGGGCGCTTCGACGGTGAGCTCCGCGAATACTGCCCTTGCACCGCCGACTGCGGCAGCACGACGACCATCCTCATCGAGGCGTGCGGCCACGCCCGCGCGCTAATCGACGACGAGGGCGGGCACTGCGAATGCCTCGACTGCGGGCATGAATGGCAACAGGCTGGCGACGCATCGCGGTACGAGGTACAGACCCGGCGGGGGGCGACACGTGTTGTTCAATTCAATGATAAGTTGGCGGGGAGGGTGCGGGTGTGACCCGCGCCGCCCTCGCCTTCGCCGTTGCCCTCGCCGGTTGTGCCGCCCCGCCCAACGTCGCCCCGCCCGACGTCGCCGCCGTGGTGTACGCCGACGAGGTAGCGGCCTTTTGCGCGCCGGAGATCGGACTCGAGGATCTTGAGCTGGCCCGCCGTTGGTGGGGCGTTGAGTTTCGCTGCCCGGGGTTCCCGGTCGACGTGGCATCGGACGTAGAGCCTGGCGTCGGCGGTAGCGCGTACGCGGATCACATCGAGGTGTCTCCGCTGGCGTGGCACTACGACGTCGTCGACGTTGTGGTCGCGCACGAGGTTGGCCACGTGCTAGGCTTTGGCCACAGCGAGGATCGGTGTGATGTGATGTTCCGAAACGCGACGAAAGCAGACCTGGCGTGCATACGAGGCGAGCGATGAGCAGACTGAAAGTGTACGGGAGCCCGATGGCATACGCGTCTCTGGAGGATTGGGCGGCGGCATATCGCCAGGCCCGGACCGAGAAGGTCCGGATCGTTGTGGTGGCGTTCTTGGCTTTGGCCCTACCGTTCGCGGCCGCCTCGATCGATTGCTCGGGCGAGCCTGCATCTAGTCCGGAGGTGGCGAAATGAACACATGGGACGAGATTGATAGGCTTGGCCTGCGTGCAGATCGAGTGCGTGTGTCGGTGCTGATGTATTGGGCGTGGCTTCGTTCTGCGGCCGTCATCTCGGCGCCAGTGGTTGAGGTCGGAGCGGATACTGAGGCTGCGCTTTGCGGTGGCGCCATCTGTGAAGGTAGGTACGGCGCGCGCTACGTTCCGCCTCACGTGAGTGTCGGGGATCGGCGGCGCTTTCGATTGGTGGGACTGGAGCTGTTTCGATGAAACGAGACCCCGCCAAAGTCGCCGAGTGCCGCGAACGCCGCGCCCGTGGTGAGTCCCTTCGCCAGATTGCGGAGCGGGTTGGCGTGTCGGAAGGCACGGTCCGGAATTGGACGAAAGGCGTTGACGCGTCCGCGTCGCCGGCCGCCGAACAGCCGCGTACCCTAGTCGAGGATCTGGTAGCGCTTGCCGTCGAGCTCGACGCCGCTGAGGCGCCACGCGAGGCAACGGTGTGTCGTCGTGCGGTTGAGGCCTTGCAAGCCGCGCAGTCCGCCGAGGCCGTCGACGACGGTATCGCCCCGCCATCGCCGGATGCGCCGGCGATTGAGAGCATTCGCTATGTCGTCGCCAAGAACCGCGCGGCGTATCAGCGGTGCGTTGACGCTGGCTTTGAACGGCAAGCGCAGCTGTACTCCCGCACGATCGCAACGTTGATGCCCGCCCTCGTCCGTGCCGAGAAAGAAGTGCAATCGGACGCGGACGCAGTCGTGGTCCAGCGGTCGGAGATCGATGCCGCGCGGGCGCGGTTCGACGATCGCATGCGGGCGCTTGCCGCGCAGCCGTTGACGTGCGAAGCGTGCGGCGCTGAGTTGCGTATGGCGTTGGCGTTGCGTGAGGCGGGGGTCGACGGATGATGGCCGTCGTCATTGACATCCGCACCGGCCGTCCTCGGCGTCGGTACCGACGTTGCGTGTGTGGCGCGTGTGGCCGCGACCGTCGGCATCATGCGCGGGGCATGTGCGGCGACTGTTATGAGATCTGGCTTCATCGGCAACATGACACGGCACGTGCCGTCGGTGGCGACAACGCGCGGGCCGCGACAGTTCGCGGCTAGCCTACGCCCAGGCCGCGTCGCACGCGTCGCGATCGGATCATGCGGTTCAGCTCCTTCTGCGCCTCGGCGGCGTCGATAACCTGCGCGCGGCCGTCCTCGACCGGCGCCGCGATCCCTGCCAGTTCTGACACGACGTACGCGCATGCATCTAGCCGGTTGGGGGATCGCCGTGCGCCCGGTTCCCATGAGAGCTGTTCGCGTTCGAGCTCGACGAGGGTTCCGACGTGGTGGGCAACGCCCTGCTTGTACAGCGCTGCGGCCGGCGTGGCGCGCTGCGCCTTTGACTCCGGCGTGTGGTACTCTTTCACATAGATCGTGCCGGCGCGTCGTGGTGGGAAAGCCTCGTCGCGTTTGAGCATGACGACGCGAAAGCCGCGCGTTTTGGCCTCGGCCTCAAGTAGCTGACGCGGCATAACGCCGGCGTTGTTGATCTCAATCACGACTCCGGCGGCATCCACGGCACACTCATTGACGATGTTTGCCGCGGCCTCGCCGGGGGTCATGCGCCCGGATAGATCGTCAACGACGTACACATGGGCGTCGTGTCCAAGGTCGCCTTTGCACACGCCTTGCTCATCCGCCTCCGGCGAGTCCGACTGTGCGGGGTCCCAAGCCAGCAGAGTCAAGCGGCGGCTGGTGGGGCGCAGCTCCCGGCGATGGTCGGTCAGCCAAGCCTTTTGCCACAGCGCGCCGGCGGTCTGGTCGAAAATCTTGCCTAGCAACTCCTCGTCGGCTGCGCGGGTGCCCCAACCATATTTCCGGATCTCCGTGACTAGGTAGTCGATCGTAAGATGCGGGTTGTCAAAGATCGTTCCGCGCCGTAGGATGTGTCGCTTTGGGTCGCGCTTGGCGTCGTCGCGTAGCTGGAGGATTAGCTCGTTGACGCCGGCGCTTGTGGTGTCGATGACGTAGCGCGGATGGGCGCCGACACGGCACGCAGTCGTCACGTCGTTGAAAGCCTTTCGCCGCGTGGACTCATGCCACTTGACGATTTCAGTCAACCACGCGTAGTCGAAGTTGTCCCCGGATGCGGGGCGCTCGACCTCAGCTGTGCGCGCCGGGGCTTCGACGCCATTCGGCCACACGACGCCGCCGCGGTAAGCCCGGGCCTTGAACCACGGTGGGGACAACGCGACGAGTTGCTTGACTTGTTTGTCGCGTACCTCGTCGAGGGTAGGGCCGACGAGGGTCGGCTGCGTTATTGCGCCGGCCTCGACGCCGCGGTTGAGGTCGTGTGCGATGCCAAACGTTTTGCCGCTACCGCGGCCGGCAACGAAGGTGAACGACCGCCAGTGCCCGGGCGGTGGCACTACTTGATCGGGACGCAGCCAAAGCTCGACGGTGTGCAAGGCATACATTAGGTCGGCGCCTGACAGTTCGTCGAGTAGCGCCGGCGCGATGTGTGCGAGCGCTTGCGCGGGGGCGATATATCGCGTCATGGGGTAGGGGGTGTGATCGGGTCTGGCCTTGTGTCGAGCTCTGGCAGGGTCTTGTCGTCGCGTGCGTCGCCGAACGGCGGCAGGCCTTGCGCGGCGCGGGCCTCGCGTCCGCGGACGACCTTTGCAGCATCGGTCGGCGCCAATGTGATCGTGCTCGTGGTGTCGTTCGCCTCGGCCAGTGTCGGCGCTGGCTCGACGCCGAAGCGGGCGGCCAGCTCATTCAGTACGTCTTGGTCAACTACCAGCCGGTTTTCGCGGCGTTGTTTGATCGCTGTCATCAAGCGGTCGTGTGCGTCGGCGGTCTGGGCGTTGTGCTTTGCCTTGTCTGGGTCGGGGACCTGGTATTCATGGCTAGGTGCGTAAGTCGAATCACCGTAGTTGATTGCGGTCCACGGTTGGTAGAACCCGGTCGTCAAGGCGGACGAGTCCGAGTCCAGGTCGCCCTGTAGTTTGGTCGACGCGACACCGAACAGGGCAGCGATGTCGACGCCGGGCGCGTCGCCCACGCTGCCTAGATAGGCGTCGGTTCCTAGATAGATACGTGCGGCGGCGCGTTCGCGGTTGGTGATGAGCTCGGAGAACACCTGCCACGCCGTCGAGCCGTTCGAAAGGAACTCAGCCTTGCCGCCGTTGGCGATGATACCGGCACCGGCGATGCCCGCGACGAGGTCCGCCAGCATGTTTAAGTAGGCTTCGGCCTCGTCGGACAAGGTGATGCCGTCGGACTTTCGGATCGCGGTGCCCGAGGGCAGCGTTCCAAGTACCTTGGCTAGGCCGTGTGCACGCGAGGCGCCAGCCCAGTCGGCCAGGCCTTCCGCGTGCGCTGCGTACACGAAGGACCCGGGCAGGAGCGCGGCCTCCTGTAGCCACGGCAGCTCGTCGAACTTCTTGAACACGACCCATACGCCGTCGCCGTGCACGATCGGAACGGTGCCGTGGTCGCGGGTCTGGGTCTCGAGGACGTCAGTCGACGCGTTCCACCGGACGTACTCCAGGGGCCACTCAGTCAAGCGAAAGCCGACTATGGTGCCGGCGTCGTTGGGCTCGCGTGCAATCTTGCCAATGGCCAGCCCGTGGTTCGCGCGGGTGCCGGCGATCCCCTGCATGACGTCGCGGGACGCGATGCAGTATTGCGTGGCCTTCGCGGCTACGCTTGCGCCGCGCGTGGACGCGTGTGGCTTGAGGCGTGACGCGATCACACGCTGAGGCGCGATCCGGTTGTGGTACGCAGTGTACAGGGCATCGTCGCTGCGCATGATGCGGGCAAGCTGGACGGGCGCGCGAAAGTGCCCGGCGATCTGCGCGTCGCGTGCGGACCGAATCCAACCAAGGGCGTCGTCTTGTGAGTCGAACGCTTGCGCTCCAGGGAAGCGCCGCGGGGACTCGACGGCGACCGCGCCTTGGCTGAACTCCGCCGCGTTGCGTGTGCGCGGGTCGGAGCGTAGCCGGCGCGCTGTCGCTGGGCGGACGGCTGCGCCGCGTATTGCGCGCCTTAGTGTTGCGTGGCTGACGCCTAGCTGCTGGGCGACCCGTTCCAGACTGGCTTGTTTTATGCGGGATTGGAGTTCTGTGCGATCGTTGTCCGAAAGTTGTCGACAGTTGTTGGCGCCCATGGGAGACTAGCATAGCCTGGGCGGCGCTTGACGTCCAGCAAGGCTCGTGCCAACATAATGGCGTGCCGCGCGACTTGCGACTTGGGAAAATGATCGAGCTGTCCGTTGGCGAGGGTGCTGCTCTGCCAACGGAGTTTCGCATCTTTCGCGCCGGCATCAACGACACGTCGCAGGGCCCGATCGTGTTCGACGCCGATGCGGCCAAGTCTGTAATGGCGGCCTTTGCCGCGCATGGCGTCGACATGATGATCGACCTCGCACACGACAGCGTGGACGAGGCGGCACGCGCGAACCGCAGCGACGCGGACGACGCGCGGGGCTGGTGTAGCCTCGAGGTGCGTGACGGTGAGTTGTGGGCGGTTGGCGTGTCGTGGACCCCCGATGGCGCGCGGCGGTTGACTGAGCGTACGCAACGGTACGTCAGTCCGGTCGTGTTCATTGATGAGGAAACGAACCGCGCGATCAAGCTGTTCAACATCGCGCTGTGCTCGATGCCCGCTACGCACAACGCGGCGCCTCTTGTCGCCGCACGGAGAAAGCTAGAGCGAACGAGGCGGTTGTCTGAGTCTGGCGCAAGTGCAAACGTGATGATCGAGAAGGTGAACGCTGCGCTCCGTAACAAGTACTCGCCGGGGGACGGCGGGCCTTGGGTGTACGCATGTGACGTGTATGACACATGGGTCGCCTATGAGCTGGACGGGGAGCTGTGGCGGGAGTCTTTCGTTGACACTACTGATGGCGTTACGCTCGGCGGGGATGCTGTCAGGGTAGAGAGAACCTACAAGCCCGTAGCGGCAAGCTACTCAAGGGAAAAGTACATGTCCAAGAAACTGTTGAAGGCGCTTGCTGTTGTGGCCGTGAAGGCTGCGCGTGCGGGCGACGAGGCTGCACTTGTTGCCCTCGAGATGACGCCGGAGCAAGCGAAGAAAGCGATCGCGGCCGTGAAGGATCAGTCTGGCGACGCCGCGCTTGCCCTCGTTGAGGAGCTACTCGCCTCGGCGCTTGGCGCGGACTCGGCTCCGGCTGACGCGCCCGCGGACGGCAACGCCCCCGCCGAGCCCCTTGAAGGCGCGCCCGCGGACCCAACCAAGGACGAGACGGCTGCCATGGGTCAGGCCTTGCGGCGCGTTGCCAAGCTGGCAGGGCTCCCGGAAGTGGCAAGCACCGCCGACATCGAGGCCGAGGTCAAGCGCCTGCGTAGTGAGGTCGACGCCGTGTTGGCAGACAAGGCCAAGGCGGACAGCGACGAGCGGATCCGACTGGTGGGCGAGCTCGTCAAGCTTGGCAGTGAGGTACCAGCGACGGCGTGGGAAGAGGCTGACAAGGGGATCGCAGTCAAGCGGCTGCGTGAGGAACCCCTCGAAAGCTTGCGTAGCCGGGTGGCTGTGTTGCGCAAGTCGCGACCTGCGCTCGACGTCGCGGCGCCTGATGCTGCCCTCGTCGAGCTGACTGAAGATCAGCGCGCGCGCGCTGAGAAGATGAAGCCCGCACAGCGGGTGCGTTTCATTGAGCTGTTGTCGCAGCGAGGGAAAAACTGATGGCTAGCACGACCACAACGCGATTGACCCCGCGCGCCGACGCGGAGTACGGGACTTTTCCGATTGCCGCGAACACCAGGATCCTTAAGGGGATCATCGTTCAGCTGAACGCCAGCGACCAGGCGATACCCGGCGCCGATGGCAACGGGTTCCCCGCGGTTGGCCGAAGCCAGGCCTGCTACGACAACACCACGGGGAGTGAGGCGGGCGGCTCCGCCGGCGACCTGGATTGCGAAGTCGACTACGGCGTGTTCGGCTGGCTTGGCGAGGCCGGCCATCTGCCGACCGTTGGCGACGTCTGCTACGTCGCGGACAACCAAACGGTCAGCACGGACAGTGATACGGGCCAGCGGGGGATCGCCGGATACTGTGTCGAGGTCCGGGACTCGCTGTACTGGATTGACATGGGGCCGGCGACCGCGGGACAGATCGTGATCGCGGCGACTGAGGCGTCGCAGCTGGACGATCTCCAGGCTGAGGTCGGCGACTACACCGGCGGAGGCGGGGCACAGGCTGATATTGCGACCGGCGTTACTACCGCCGAGAGCAACATCACGGCCCTTCAGACGGACGCGACTAGCGCGCAGTGTGAGGTCGTCGTCCCGCTGGGCTCGCTGCGTTGGAACACCGGCGCAGCAATCGCCGCATTTGCTGACAACACGACCGACGGCTTTGAGCTGTCGGGTTCGGAGTGCCTCGGCATCCGGTTCAACAACGACACGGCGCCCCGGCTGACGGCGGCGGGCGAGGTACACATCCCAAGCGATTGGGATGACACCGCCGCGATTACGCTTCACGTCGAGGGCTTCCGCGTCGGCGAGCTGGACGCCGCTATGGTCGGCACGGTGACTGCGTTTGCGCAGGAGGTCGGCGATGCGTACACGGCCGACGCCGACGCGGGCGGATCTACCACCGCATTCGACGGTGCTACCACCGTCATCACGGACGAAACCTTGGCCTTCACCGCTGGCGTGTTGCCTGCGGGGAGCAAGGTGTCCTTCACTTTCACGCCTGACGCCGCGTTGGACGGCGACGATTTCGTGCTCACCGGACTGAAGTTCGTCGGCACGCGGGCCCTGCGCACGAGCTGATAGGAGAATCTGACCGATGGCCATTCCTGCATACCAAGTTTCCCGCGATGCCGACCGCGCCCTCGAGGAGTTCTCTACGGAGCTGTACGAGACTCTCGCTGTCGCTGAGGGCGATCAGTGGTCCACGCGTTTCGGGCTCACGGCTAAGGGGAAGTTCAAGAAGACTTTCCCGATCCCCGTCAGCGCTCCGGGCTTTCACGAGTTCAAGGGCGGGCCCAAGTTCCGATCGCTGTACGAGCGGTCTCTCACCATGAAACCCAAGGAGTGGCAGGACGGCGTCGAGGAGAAGATTTCCACGATCGAGAGTCCGGACTTCTCGGGGTGGATGAGTGAGCCGGCTCGGATCGCGAAGGAGGCCCGGCGCCATCCGGATGTGATCACGGCGGCGATGCTGGAGGCCAACCCATACCTCGACCTGTACCGCAGTGAAGAGGATGGGCTTTCCAGCGCGGTCGCGCTGTTCGCGGACGCGCATCCGGTCAACGTGTTCGACACGTCGGCGGGAACGTTCGACAATCAGCACACGATCAGCACGATTGACGCTGGCGCGTTGTCCACGATCATCACTCGTTTCATGACGCGGAAGGGTCCCAATGGGCGCTCGATGCGGTTGACGCCGACCGACATCCTCTGTCCGCCTGCGCTGTCCGAGACGTTCAAGAACCTGTTGGAGTCCGACAACGTGTTGACCCTGTTGTCACAAGCAGGCACCGCGTCGACCGAGGCCGGTTGGACCAATAACCGAATGAAGGGCGTCGTCCAGCTGACGACAGTTTTCGAGCTGACGGCTACCGACGTGTTCTACGTCGTCGACCGCAACGGGCCGCCTCCGTGGGTGCTGCAAACTGACGCGCCAGAGGAGACTCGGTTCGACCGCCAGTCTGAGCACGCGAAGAAAACCCGCAAGGTCGCGCTGTCCTACATGCTGACCGAGGGCGTTGCCGCGTGCCTCCCGCACGCAATCGAGAAAATCACGGTGAGCTGATAGCTTCGCTTGGCCGCCCAGCCCCGCACCCCATTTGGGGCCGGGGCCTTGGCGGTGTTGGCCTACTGTGATCCGTCTGACGTGTACGAGTACGGCATCCCGCGCGGGTCAGTTCCGCGCAACGGGCGGTTGGCGTACGCCGTGGACACGACCAACGACACCATAGAACTGGGTGGGCATGGCTTTGCCGCCGGCGATGAGGTTACCTTCCGCGCCGAGGCGGGGGGATCGCTGCCGTCGCCGTTGGTGGAAGGCACGACGTACTATGTGCTCGCGGTGAGTGACTACCTATTCCAGGTTTCGGCGACGTCGGGCGGGTCAGCGATCGACTTGACGACTGAGGGCGAGTCCGTTGTGGTCATTCCGCCGGACCCCGTGCCCGGCGCGTGTGAATGGGGCGCGCGGGTAATTGATGATCAAATGCCGGCGCATGCGGTGCCGTTGACGTCACCGTATCCGGAGATCGTTGTCGTCACTAACGCGGAGCTCGCCGGCTGGAAGCTGGCGTCCAAGACGGGGTCGGCGACGACGACCTTGACGGACATGGTCAAGGAGACTCGCGCCCGCCTTGCGCGTTGGGCAGCCGGCGCGCCAATACGCGGAACGAATGCGCCGACGTCGACGAGCCAAGCGGCGTCTGCGGCGGTCCCTCGCACGACGGGGTCGTGGAATCGGTACTGGGGGATCCGCTGATGGCCAAGGTCAGAAAGATCCGCGGGCCAAATTTCCCCGACATCAAGAAGGCCTTGAACCGGTTGCCGATCGAGGCGGCCGCGGAGATCGCAAAGCAAGTAGCGCCTGAGCTGACCCGCCGCGCGCAAAGCGACTACGCCGCGGGGCGGACGGTGTACGGAGATCCGCGGCCGCCGCACCCTAGTACAGGGCGGGTGCCGGACTTGGTGCGTACGGGGCGCACGCGAGATCAGCTGAGCTTTCGCGCAATCGGGACAACGACCGAGGCGCGGCTGGCGGGACGACACGTCAAGTACTTGATCGGTTGGTTCAAGATCCTACCGGTTGGATCGGCGGCGTTGCCGGTCTCGTGGGTGAAGGCCATCGACGAAATCGCCAGGCGAGTGTTGGGCAAGGCGCTCGACAAGGTGGCGTCATGATGTTCGCTCAGATGGCGCGGGACGTCGAGGCTTTGCTGCGCGCGAAGTACTACCCCGTGCGGGTGCGGTATGGTCCGCAACGGTTCGACCTCGAGGGCCCGCACATGCAGATCCGAGCCGAGCGAGATCGCACGACGTCAGACCAGTTCGGCGCGGCGCCGGGCCCGCGCAGCGATGACTCGCGCCCGATTGCGCAGCGCGCGGTCCCCGTCGTGTGGACGCTGTACACGAGGTCGGCGGCGCCCGGCGCGACAGCGGGCGAGGAGGAGGCCCTGATTGACGACCTCGTCGACGCGCTGTTCGACGCGTTGCGTACGTGGGGCAGTACCAATAAGTCGAGCGTGCTGGTCAACGACGGCCGGCTATTGACAGACGACGAACGTGGCGTCGAGGCCATCAGTACCGGCGAGGCGTACCGGATGACCATCGCCGTGGCGCGTGGTATACTGTCCAAGGATTATCGCGGCGAGGGCCGCCCGACAGGCACGCCGACAGAGGTCGGCGAGGGAACGATCAAGGTGTCAATCGACGGCACCACATACGAGGACGTCTGACATGGCAACACTACCCAGTTCCAACACCGCGATCAATGCCGCCGCAACCGCCCTGGCCAAGGGTACCGAGTACGTGTGTATCGTTGCGCCAGTCGCGTCGAACGCCGACGGCGTGCCGCGGTTGTACGGACAGGCGACTGCGATCCAAACGCAGCATGGGTACTGCGCCGGCGTTGAGCATGCCGCGCGGCACATCGCGGAGACTGGCAAGCCTGTCGTGTTCATTGGCGTTTCGATCGCCACGCCGGGCGCGGTTGGCCGGGAGGACACCAGCGGCAACACGGGTACCTCGGTCACGACGCTTGCCGCGGGCGGGGATGGCGTCCTCCAGGAACACGACGGCTCTGTGTGGGTGATCACTGGTGGTACGATCGGCACCGATCAGATCCTGTTGGGGTACAGCCTCGACGGTGAGCGGACTACGCGTAGGTACAAGCTTGGCACTGGCTCGTCCCTCGTGCTGCCTGACGTCAACGTGACGATGTCTTTTGCGGCGGGCACACTGGTCACTGGGGACACGATCCACACGTGGCACGGATCCGAGCCGCGGTCGGATGCGACCGGCTGGGCCACGGCGTTCGATACGCTGGCCGCTCAGCAGAAGTATTTCCGGTCGATGATTCTGATTGGCGAGTTGCAGAACTTGACCGAGGCCGGCGCGTTGCGGGACGAGCTGAACACGTACAAATCGACCGTCAAGCGTGCGGTGTTTGGGCGGGCCTCCGTGCCGGATCGTCTGCCGCTGGCGGAGATGAGCTCGACCACTCATCGCGCGACGGGGACTTTCACTGTCACACTTGGAGACGACGACCCGGACACGATTACGCGGTCCGCTGGATCGTTCGTTTCGGACGGATTTGCTGCTGGTGACATCGTCACGATTGATGGGACGACCAGCAACGACGGAACGTTGGCTACCGCGATTGACACGGTGGGCGCGCTTGTGTTGACTTGTGATGCCACGGAGACGCTGACCGCCGAGGGCCCCGTGTCTGGCGTGTCGATCGTGGGCGAGGCTTCGTTGACGTTCAGCGATGCGGCCGACACGATTACCCGCGCCGGCGGCAACCCCGGGTCGTGGGTTGACGATGGTTTCTACGTCGGTGCATCCGTCACGATCGCGGGCACGGTCGGCAACGATCAGACCACCACGGTTGTTTCTGTGACGGACCTCGTGCTGGAAGTCACGGCGGCCGCGTTGTCTGATGAGGTCATTGGCATCACGGCCGCGACGATCACGGCGGGCCAGACCAAGGCCGTGTGGATGGCCGCTAGGGACGCAGCCTTCGAGTCGATCACGGGAACGGGGGCCTCTGGCGCGGCACGTCTGGACCTGGGCGCGGGGCGTGGGCGGAAGACCTCGCCGCTGACAGGCTGGTACTACCGCGTGCCAGTGTCGGAGGCGGACTCGATCCGAAGCTTCCAGAACGATCTGCATATCGCGCCGTGGCGATACGATGACGGGCCGACGGGCTACGACCTGTTCGACGAGGACGGCAACCTTGTTGAATGGGATGACCGGGTTGACGGCGGGGCTGGCTGTGCGGCGAACTTCACGACGTTTCGCACGTGGGCCAATGACGGCGGGGCGTACATCGCGCTGTCGCTGACCCGCGCCGGCGACGGATCACGGCTCCAGTATTCGCATAACCAGGCGGTGGTCGACCTCATCGACAACACCGCGCAGCGCGCATCGTTGACCGCCGTCGGACAATCTCTCGTGCTGAAAACGGACGGCACGATCACAAATGCCAGCGCGCGGCGAATTGAAAAGTCCGTCAACGATTCGCTGTCCCAAGCTATCGCGGACCGTGGCTTGGGCGACGGTCAGCGCGCGTCGCGCTGTGTGTTTACGTTGTCGCGGACGGACGTGCTGAACGTTGACCCGGCAACGTTGACCTATGTCGTCGAGCTCGATCTCAACGGAACGGTCCACACCATCAACGGCGAAATCCAGGTGAAGTGATGTCGAATAATCAGTTTCCGATCTACAACAACGTTGCGCCGTCGTGGGCCGATCTCCAGTCGTTCGTTTCGGGCGGGGACCTTTCGTTGTTCGAAATGGAGGACGTCAACGCGATCAACACATCCAGCGCGCTGGAACTTGGTGAGCAGTTGAAGGGCGGCCGTGTCATGGCGACGACGACTGGTTCGCTCAAAAATGAGTTCACCATGACGTTCTACCAACAGGGGTTCGACGTGTTCCTCAAGAAGCTTGCGCTAGCCTGCCAGAGCCTCGGTGGCGGCTACGTTCGGGGGGACCAGATGAGGGTCGGCCTCGTGCACTTCAACGTGCACTTGCAGCACACGCCGCCCACCACGGACCGCATCGACGAGGTCGAGCTCAACGGCATCCGGTACACCGGGCGGACGCGAAACGTAAGCCAGGGCACGGACGCCAACATGGTTGAGGTAACGCTCCACGCCAAGGAAATCGTGGACGTTGTGGACGGACTGAGGACGGTACTGCTATGAGCAACGACAACACCCCCGAAGGCATCGACGACACAGAGGCGGAGATCGAGCGTCTACAGGCGCAACGCCGCGCCATGCGCGACGCCCTGGAAAAGGAACGGCGCGCGCAGCTGGTCATTGACTTGCGCGCGGTCAGCGATCTCGAGGTCGAACACGGGCCCTCTGGAATCGCCACGTTGGAAACCAACTTCGCCCCTGGCATGCCGGCGCTTGTCGCTGTGCGTGTGCCCGACAAGAAGGAGATGACGCGATACCAGGACACGATCAAGCCGACGCCTGAGGGCAAGCTTGGGGACTTCGCCAAGGCCTACTCTCAGCTTGGCTCTTTGTGCCTCGTGTACCCGGAGCGAGGCTCCGACTTGTACAAGACTCTCCTTGAGCAACGCCCGGCGATCAAGATCGAGGCTGGGCACAAGGCCCTCAAGCTGGGCGAGTCACGGGACGAAGCCGAGGGAAAAGGGTAAGCGCCGCGGCCGATGCCATGCGGCATAATCCGCGGCGCTACGGGCAAGGCTTGATTGAGGCCTTTGGCCCGCCGGAGCCGACTGAAGAGGCGCGGGCCGCTGCCGTTCGCCTCGCGACTGTGCTACTATTGCATGAGTCCTCTCTGACTCAAGGTGGTTGATCCGTGCCCTCCACTCAGTTCGTAATCGACATCAGCGCACAGCTCGACGGCAACGCAACGTCGCAACAGCTGGACTCGCTGGCGGACAAGCTGTCGGGCTCGGGCCGGCAGGCGGCGGCGTTCGAGGACGCACTGACACAGCTCCGATCTCAGCTTGATGCCGCTGCGTCGGCCTCGGCGGATGCGAACGCGGCGCTTGCCGCGGGCAAGGCCGAGTATGCGCAGCTAGAGCAGGCGGCGCTGAGTGCTGCGCGGTCGGCAGAGCGGGCGGAGTTGCAGCGTGCGGCGTCGATTGAGAAAGCGCAAGCCAAGCTAATTGCGGCGCAGCGCAAGCTCGACAGCGCTGGAACGGGGGCCAGCGCCGCGCAAATGGAGCGGTATCGCAACGCCGTTGAGAAGGCGGCGGGCGCATTGCGCAAGGCAGGCGACACGTCAGGCCTTGACGCAGCGCGGGCCGGCGCCGCCGCGGCGAAAGCGTCCGTCGACAAGTATGCGTCGTCGCTGTCGAGGCTGGAAAAGGACGCGCAGCAAGCGGCAACCGCGCAGCGAAAACTGGGCAAGACGTTGTCGAACGCGGAGAAGATAACGAAACGATCGGTGGACCGCCTAGGCGATGCGGCGACGAAACTGTCGACGTTTCGCGGCGCCCTTGGCGACGTCGGTGGCCCGCTGGGCGAGCTGGCAGAGCGGGCGCTATACCCGGTGCAAGCGTTCGTTGACTTGTCGGAATGGTTCGGTACGGCGACTGCCGCTGGCGTTGTGTTCGCGGTCGGAGCGGCGGCTGTTGCGGCGGCGCTTGCGGTAGTTGCGGCAGCGGCCGCGGCGGCAACGCTGGCCTTTACGGCGCTTGCCGTCAAGATCGCTGACACGGCGCGGTCGGCGCGGCTGACGGCGGAGGCGTTCAACACCGCATATCCGGCGGTCGCTGCTGTGTCTGGTACGTTTGGAAAGCTGACACGCCAGACGGGGATCGCGGCGGACGAGTTGCGAGGCCTGACGCAACAGCTTACGACGGCCAAGGTGAGAGCGGCGGACATGCCGCAGGCGTTGCGCGCGGTCGCGTTCGCCGAGGCTGCGCTTGGCAAGGGCCAAGGATTGGCCTACTTCAACGAACAACTGAAGAAATCGAAAGGCAACGTCACGGCGTTGGCCATTGAGACGGAACGCAAATTCGGCGGCATTGTCTCGCGGCAAATGCTCGGCCTCGAGGCACAAGGCGGGCGCCTCAAATCCAATGTCGGGGCGTTGTTCGCCGACCTGAAGATCGAGCCGGCGCTGACCGGGTTCCGTACCCTCGTCGGCCTGTTCGACAAGAACACCACCGCGGGGCGTTTCTTGAAGTCCGTCCTCGAGGGCGTACTGCAACCGATCATCGACCAGGCACAGAACGCGGCATGGGCGGTTGAGGCTTTCTTTCTGGGCATGGCGATCGGCGCTGTGCGGGTGTATGTCGCGCTAAAGCCTGTCATCGACCGGGCGACGGAGTTGCTGGGCATAGACACATCGTCGTGGGATCTCGAGGACGTGCTGCGCGGGATCGCCAAAGCGGGTGAGTATGTTGTGCCTTTCCTTCTGGGCGTAGTCGGCGGGGTGGCACTACTTGGGACGGCCCTTGTCGCGACAGCGACGCTAGCCTCCCTTCCGTTGATTGCGCTTGCTGCGCTTGCCGCGGGGGCGGTTTACTTGGGCGTGAAACTAGGCAAGCTTGTCGCCGACGTCGTGGGCGGGATACCCGCGTTGGGCCAGGCGATTGGCGATGCGGTGTACGCTGCTGTCGCGGCGGTCACGGGCTTTGCCTCAAAGGCGGCGGGCCTTGGCGGCGACATCATGCGGGGCCTGGCTTCCGGCATCACGGGCGCGGCGGGGGCCGTCGTGGATGCTATCACGGGCGCTGTCGGCGGCGCCATCAAAGCGGCCAAGCGACAGCTTGGGATCGCTAGCCCGTCCAAGGTGTTCGCTGAGATCGGCGGGTACACCGCCGAAGGCTTCACGCGTGGCGTGGACGATGGCGCGGGCGACGCGCAAGCCGCGATGGGGGACATGGTTTCGCCACAGGCGGCACGCAGCGCCATGGGCAGCACGGTAAACAACAACACGACGAACGAGAGCACGACGAATCGGCCGAGCATCGTGATTCAGAACGTCACGCTTGGCCCGGGTAGTGGAGCTCAGCAGGCCCAGGACTTCTACGAATGGTTGACCCGCGCCGTCGAGGGTGACACCGTGGCATTGGCGGGGGCCTCGGCATGACCGTCGACTTTCGCGAATTTCCGGAGCTGTTCGATTTCATCGTCTTGGGTGAATCGATCTCTCCGGGCAAGTGCACGCTGTCCGGGCATGACCGCGCACAGTCGTGGGACACGCAGAAGGCCAAGGGCCAGACGGGCGCGACATCGACGTACAATGGCGAGGACGTCGGACAGTTCCAAGCCTCGTTCTATCTCGCGTCGCCAGAGGAGCAGCTCAAATGGCCCGCGTTCAAGCGGGTGATTGAGTCGACGACGAGTGGGGGAGAGCCAAAGGCCTTGCCAATCTATCACCCGGACCTTGCCGAAAATCGTTTTACGGAAGTTTGCAACGCGGGGATTGGAGGCGCGATCCGCGACAGCCAAGGCGGCGTAACGTACCAGGTCAAGTTCATTGAGTTTCGCCCGCCCAAGCCAAAGCCGGCGACGACGGCTACGCCGCAGCCGGGCGGCACGGACGAGGACACAGGCGCGTCGACCTACGACCCTAACCGGGAGGCCAAGCGAGAGCTCGACGGCCTTCTAGACGAGGCGGCAAAGGCATGAGTCTCGCGAGTCTTTCCGGGTCGGCGGCGTCGCGGGTGCGGATGCAGGTCCCGGCCTATGGCGTTTGGTGGGCTGACGTTGACCTGACAGGCCCCGCGGAGCTCGCCCGCGGTGACTCGGCGCAGCTGGTAGTTGGCGACGTCGAGGCGTCATGTACTGTGGTGGACGGGGGCTCCGCTGACGGGCGCGCCGCGTACCGGGTCGCCGGCGGCGGGGGCGGATGGGGGCAAGAAGTCGAGGAACGCAGCTATCAGAACGACGCTGGCGTGTCCGTCTCACTTGTCGTGGGCGATGTGGCAGCTGACGTTGGCGAGACGGTGTCGGGGGCGAGTGGCAACACCAGCCGGCACTATGTCCGCGCGGCGGAGCCGGCGTCCTTCGTGCTGCATCGCCTGTACCCGCGCGGGTGGTACGTGGACTTTGAGGGCGTGACGCAGATTGGGCAGCGCGCCGAAACAGCTTACGAGGGCAGTGCGACGCGTACACGCCGGGCGCCTGGCGTTGGCGTGATTGATGTTGCCACGTCGGAGGTCGCCGCCCTCGTTCCTGGCGTCACCGTCGACGGGTCACTGCCCGCTACCGACGTTGAGTACATCCTTGACGGCGGGCGGCTGACGGCACGGGTGTACGTGGGGACGCGCATGGCGCGTCGCTTGGCGGCGTGGGCGCGGCTGTTCGACGCCCTCGACCCGGCACGGCGCTACCGCGGCGTGTACGATTACCGCGTGGTGTCGCAATCGACGGACCGGCTCAACCTTCAAATCGTGCGGACGTCGACGGGCATGCCAGACTTGGCACGCGTGCAAGTCTGCGGCCCGTTCGGGTTGCGTGCGGTAGCGACGCCGGGCGCGGTCGTCAAGGTCGCTTTCACCGATGCGGACCCCGCGCGGCCATTCGTCATCGCAGGGCCGGCGTGGGACGACCCGGGTTGGATCACAACGGGCGTGTTGATGGGCATCGAGCCACGCCTTGGTGTTGCGCGCCAAACCGATCCCGTGGTCGCCGGGCCTTTTGCCGGGACGATCACACTGGGATCTATTACCGTGAAAGCGGGGACGTGATGGCACTCAACGCGACGACATTGGCGGCGGCAATCAAGGCCGGGCTTCTCGGGAACGATGACGCGAACGCGGTGGACAATGATGCATTGACGGCGCTGTGCGATGAGATCGCCACCGCAGTCGTTGGCCACGTCACGGCCAACGCTGTCGTGACCGTGGCGTCGGGGATCCCTGTCGCCACAACGGGCACGGCCGCGGCCCAAACGGGCGCCACGACGGCGACCGGGACGGGAACGGTGGCTTGATGTCCGAGGGCTATGGGCGCACCGTGTACTGTTACGGGGCTGGCGGCCTTCAGCCGGGGCGTGCGCTGACGGGCCGTGCTGCACTTGCCGCCTCGATCTGGCGGCGGCTGACGACACGCCGCGGGTCGTTGCAGGGCGGGGCCGAGGAGCTGGCCTTCGGCTATGACATCCGACAGGTGATTGGCGCACCGGGGGATCGGACGTCGGTCGCACGGCTGGCAACGATTGTTGAGAGCGAAGTAGCGAAGGACGAACGCGTAGCCGCCGTCGCCGCCGAGGTTTCCTCCGTGCGAGATGAGGCGGGCAGTATTGCGGCGACGCTGCGCGTGTCGATCGTGCCGGCTGATGAAAGTGAGTCGTTCGCGCTGACGCTGGACGTAACCGCGCTAGACGTTCAGATTTTGGGAGGCTTGCCATCATGACCGTTTCGATTCAGACACTGTTCACTGTCGACACGGCGGAGCGGATCCTTTCGACGGGCCTTGAGATATTGCAAGCCGTCGGCGTGAACACGACGTCGTGGCAGGTCGACGATCCTGTACGTGCGCTGTTCAAGTTCGGCGCGCGTGTGCTAGCGACGCGGGACCTTGAATCCCAGACATTCATAAAGGCCGGGTTTCTCTCATCTTCGTCTGGCAGCTGGAAAACGCTGGTAGCGAAGGAATTCTTTGGAGTCGAGCGTACTGAGGCCGTGGCCGCGACGTCGACAGTCACGCTCGCCAACGGCGGCGGTGGGTACTACGAAAAAGAGGCTGGCTCGTTCGTCGTCAAGTCTGCGACGTCGGGCATCACGTACCATTCGACGGAAGACCTCGTGCTGGCGTCGGGTCCGGGCACGACGACGACTGTGGCTGTCGAAGCTGACGCTGAGGGCACGGCGGGGAACGCGGCGACGAACGAGATTGACACGCTCGTGACCGGGCTTCTTGAGGTCACGATCACGGCCAGCACACAGGCGATCGGCGTTGACGAGCAGTCGGAGGGATCGCTTGACGCGGAATGCCTTGACAGCCTCGGGGCCCTGTCCCCCAACGGCCCGCCGGATGCTTACAACTACGTCGTCAAGCAAGAGAAGTACACGGGAACCACGGAAATCACCCGTGCTCAAACGGTAGCGAACAGCTCGGACGGCACGGTCACCGTGTATGTTGGTGGCGTCGCCGGCGCGGTGACGGCGCCAGCGGTGACCGCTGCGCAGGACGCTGTCGAAGCCTGGGCAACTCCCGGGTGCATCACGCCGACGGTCGTTAACGTGTCGGAAACAGCAACGGTCTTTGCGTTCGACGTTAGCGGCACGGGGATCCCCGGGGACTATGAGGCCAAACTGACGGATCTGATTACCGCGTACTTGGCGGGGCTGGATCCGGCGGCGCTGCTGGCGTTCAGTGCGACGCAGGCGATTGCCCATCAACTGCTCGTCGATGAGAGCGTTACCAATCCGACGGTGACACAGACCGCTCCGGCGGCTGACATCCAGCTGACGGAGGGCGTCGTGGCAACAGTGGCGACTTGCACGGTGACGGAGGTCTGATGGCAAAGCTTCGTCACATCGCGCGGCTGATGTTGCCTTGGTGGCTGTTCGTTGAGGACGGCCAGAAGGTAGCCCAGGCCTACGCGTTGCTTGTCGACGCGTTTAGGCAGAAGCTTCGCGATGGCCTGGACGCACGGTTCCCGTCGCGTGCTGGGGAGTCCGCAGCGAAGCTGATCGGAGACTATCGTCTGATTCCGCGGGGCCGCGCTGAGACATTGGAGCACTACGCTCAAAGGCTGATTGCATGGCGTAACCCGCGTGGGCATCGGGTGCGGGGCAGCGCGCCCGCTTTGCTGACACAGGTGTACCACTATTGGGGCGGCGTGCCTTGCTGGACGCACGACGTCAATCAGAACTACCGCGCCCTTGACGCCGACGAGGGCTTCTCCTACGCGTACGGCGTGGCATGGGACTGGGACGGCGGCGCAGCCTCGAATTGGGGGCGTCAATGGGTCGTCGTGGATTTGTCGGACACCGCGTATGCACAGTCCGGTTTCGTTGACGGCGGCACGATTGGCATTGGTGGGACGCTGCCGGGGGATTGGGTGTCAATGCGACGGCTTGTCGACGCTGCCGATCCTCATCGTTGGATGGCGGCGGGGACCCAGCCGGAGTGGATGATCGTCAGCCTCGATGGCACGGATCCAACGCCTGACTCGACGTGGGCAGACTGGGCGGTGCTGGACGGGGATACACTCGTGCCGTCGAGGGTTGAGCGGGCGGAGATTGGCTACGACTTGTCAGCGTGGACAGCTACGAACTTGACGGTTGGCGGCGACTTGTCTGGCTTTACGCTGGACTCCTTCGCCGGGGGTCTCAGCTTTCGTCGCATATCTAAGGCTGTTACCGGGCTGGCGGGCGCGGCGGAAGTTTCGTTCAACGCCGTGGCGGGAACGATTGACTGGCTTTATGTTACTGGCACGGACGGGGCCGGCGACTACTTCAATTTGTGGCTGGATCTGGTATCGCGTGAAGTCGGATCAAGCTATCGATGTAGCGCCGCGTTTGACGGGGACCGGGTGTTCGTGTCGCTGTTGAGCGGGGCGGTAACCTCGATCACGATCGCGCCGGTGGACGCCAACGAGGCCGGCGGGTGTACCCCGGCGGGGGCTGAGACCTTGGCGACAGTGTGGGGCATGTCGGACTTGACGCGGCAGACCTATCGCTTCGTCACGCTGAGGTCGGAGCTTCGCGACTACGCTGGCGATCCTACGCGATTTCCGACCGCCGCCGTGTCCAATGCGGGTGCCTTCGTTGGTGACCCGACGTCTTTCCCCGCGACAATCACCCTGCCGGACGGGACTGCGTACGCTGGCGACCCGACCCAGTTTCATGCTACAATCACACTGCCCGACGACGGAGATCGTATCGAATGACTGTAACCGCTTCCGACCTCGACACTCCGCTGACGGAGCTTGCGGACCGAACCGCGTGCCTAGTGCCAGACGTGCAGGAGTTCACGAGCGACGATACGTGGACGAAGCCCGCTAATGCTATGGTCGTTTCAATTTTGCTGATAGCTGGCGGTGGCGGTGGCGGCGCGGCCACTGGCTCGGCTGGCGCCGGCGGCGGTGGCGCTGGTGAGGTACGTGAAGTACTTATCAAAGCGGGCGCGCTTCCTTCCACCTTGGACGTTGTAATTGGAGCGGGGGGAGCGGGGGGCGCCGCGGGCGGAGCAAATGACGGAGCGGACGGAGGAGACACTGAAGTCGGATCTTCTGCGGTAGTGTACTGGTTTGTCGCTAGAGGAGGCGGAGGCGGGCAGGGGGTTGGCAGCTCGACGCCGGGAACGGGCGGATCGCTAGGTACATCAAACGGGTCTTTTGTAGCAGACGGTGGTGATGGTGGCGCTGCCCTGGCAGCGGGTGACGATGGTGGCCGCGGCTGGGGCCAATCCGGGGGTGCTGGGGGCGCGGTTGAACACGGCGGGCACGGTGGTAATGGTTGGGGCGCCGGCGGCGGCGGCGGATCTGACGGTAACACCAACGCGGGCGGTGGCGGTGGTGGTGCCTCAGGCTATACGGGCGGGAAATTTTCTCATAACGGGAGCGATTCCGAGGCTGGTGGCGACGGCGCCCACGGCTTTGTAGTGATTACAACGTGGCGGGGAGTAGACGTATCATGACAGCTGGCAAGATTCTGAACCTAATCCCGGTCGCAAGTGAGCGCGTGGCCAGTGCGACGTACAAGTTCACGGGCCTCATTCACGCAATCCGCGCCGACGCGGCCGGCACATGCACGGCCAGGCTGCGCGATGACGATCACTTCGTCACGTACACGCTGGCCGCTGGCGACTTTGCCTACGGCGAATTCGTGGAGGCGACGCTAGGCACATTCTCCGTTGGCGAACTGGTCGGCGTGCGCTTCCCGCTGGATGAATCATGAGCGCACTGGACGCATACCTTGGCCGCATTCAGTCCGACGGCGTCGAGCTCGAACTTGGCGGCGGCCTGAACTTCCAAGGCGGGCTGGTAGCCAGGCTCAACAGCTCGACGCAGCTGATTGACATCACGTACGACGGCAGCGGGATAAACGACGTCACTGTCGACCCAGACAGCGGCTATGATTTTGGCGGCCATCCAATCCGGAACGTTCACGATTTCATCAGCCCCGCCACGGCGCAGACGGTCGCGGCGAGCGGATCGCCGGCGTACGACAATCTGGAGATCAACGGCGGTACGAAGTATACCTCTCTCTACGGCGGCTTTGGCGTTCCACAGCCAGTGGGTGGCTCGGTGCTGTCGAAGGCGGTAATCGGGTTTCGCGTCGAATGGCGCAACGACACGACCGGTGCGACGATGTACACCGATGAGCTGAGGTTCGGTGTTGGCTGGCGCGAGGATTCGAATGATCTCTATGTCCAGGCGCATCTCGTCAACACCGTCGGCGACGGCGAAGGGGCGGCCAACGCCAACGTCACCGTCGTCACCTACGGCGGTTCAGGCGCGCAGTATCGCTTGACGCTTCAGGCTGACGGGACAATCTACCTGGCCATGATGCAGGACGCGTCGACCGCTCGTCGCGTCATGGTCGAAACCTTCCGCGGGTCAAGCATAAGGAACATGATCTGATGCCTGGACTAGGAGTTGGGATTGCGGTCGGGATCACGCCGGGCGGCGGCGCTGGCTTCCCCTACTATGGCCTGATCTGTCTGCTGGACAGCGCCCTTGGGGTGGCTACGGCGGAGGCGAGCGTAACCGCTGATCTCAGTTCGTGGTCCAAGGCGCGGGTTGACGTCACGGGTTCAGACCCGTACACGGCCACGGAGCAAGCGAATTCAGGAACACACGTAGCTTATACTACATCGAATTTTGCTCAGAACCACCCGGCGACTTTCACGGCACGGCTAAAGCGGGGGACGGGCACGCGCGACGGTCGACTGCTGCTGGGTGGTTCGGGAACGATCTTTGACCTCGGTAGCGGCACCGTTATCGCAGATACTGGAGACGTGGACTCGTCTCCGATCTCAGGTCCCGACGGCAGTGGCTACTATCTGTGCCAGGTCGTCACCTCGGCGCAGTCGTCCACCAGCATGAATCTCTATGTGACGGACGGGGCAACTACCGGATATCTAGGTGACGGATCGTCGTCTATTGTCGCCACGGACATCGCGGTCGAGCAGGTCCGTGTCGAGACCATCAGCAGCCAGTCGCCGGCTACTGGGCCCTACGCGACGAACGCCAACGTGGATGAGCAGCCCTACTATGGGGACGGGACTGGCGGTATCGTGTTTGATGGCGTGGACGACTCGCTCAAGTTCGCCGCCCCGCTTGGAGCGCACACCAGCCACACGCTGTATTTCCGGCTTGACCTTGCAGCGGGTGCCGGTGATCAGTATATCCTGGAGGCCGAGACCGGGCCGCTCGTGATTGGTCGCAATAGTGGGACCCTGGGAGTCTACGATGGATCGTGGCACGAGGTCCAGGGCGCAGCCGGAACCGATGCGCTCAGTGATGCGCTAGTCGAGGTCGTGCTAGACGGCGTCGCCGGAACCATGGTCGTCACGATCGACGGCGTGGCGGCGACGCTCGACGACGCGACCTACACGCCGGTGGCAGTCAACGGAGCGGGCACGCTGGGTAGCAACTACTCACAGGACGCGGCTTTCGCCGAGATGACTCTCTACGATCTGGTACTCTACAGTCGCGTCCTCACTGTGCCCGAGCGTGCCGCAGCACGGACGGAGTTGTCAGCATGACCGACTGGGCTCACGGCCCCGTGGCAAGGGTCGAGACAATCCGGGACGAAGACGCAGTGCTCGCCGGGCTGCCAGTTCGCTCGAGTCAATCGACGCCCGGCTATCACGTTCCGCAGAGCAAGACCCCCGGAAGCCCGGGTTGGACGACGCACGTCCACAGCCTGCGGCACCACCCGACGATCCCCGCGCAGGCGGCGTACCCTGTGCCCGATGATCCCGACGCGCGGGCGGTGCTCGTCGGACGGCTACGAGCCTCAGAGAGGGCGCTCGTGAATGCGGCCGGCCCGCTCGATCCTGATTGGACGCCACCCGGACTCGACGCCGTGGCAATCGCCACTGACATTCTGAAGGAGCGCAGACCATGATCGAATACCTCAATCCTCAGAACCTTGCCGCGGCGCTTCTCGTCGTGGTCCCTGTACTCGTGTTCGTGGCCAGCATGCTCGGCCGTGCGCAGTCGCTGCCGTTCGCTCCTGCGTGGCTCGACGTGACGACGTGGCCGCGTTGGGCGCAGCCGATCGTCCCGTTCGTTGCCGCGGCGGGACCGGTGCTCGTGACGCAGCTCCAGGCCGGCGTCGACCTGTTACCAGCCCTCGAGGCCGCGGGCGCCGCGGGCTTCGGCGCGATCGGTTTCTACCACGCAGCCAAGCGCGCGCTGCCTTCGGCCAAGGCAGCCGTCGTCGGCGCCGTGCTTCTACTCGCTGTCGGGTGTCGTCAGCCTGACCCGTGCTCGCCACGCGTGGCGGCGGCCCTCGACGAGGCCTGCGCCGAGGCCGTAGTCCAGGGCGTGGCCACGGTCGAGGACTGTGATGCGGCGATCGAGTTGCACGCAGCGGGGTGCCTACGATGAAACGCCTAGCCCTTCGCATCGCTGAGCTCGCCCTCCGAGTCGTGCCCAAGCTTCTCCGGGTAGCCAACGCCGACGTCGAGGCCACGGACATCGAAGCCCGGCGGCGACGCGTGCGGCAGCTGATTGAGAAAGCGAAGGTGGGGAAGCTATGACGGAGCTGTCCCCCCGCCGCGCCATCGTCGAGCTGGCCCACTACGTCACATCCGAGGGCCGCGGGACGTTCGGCCATCCCGTGCAACAGGCCGTCGTCGAGGGCCGGCAGTACCCGCCGGATCAGCCGGGAACCTCGTGCGTCGAGCTGCCGGACTGTGTTGCTTTCGCTGCCGGGTGTCGCGCCGACTGCATCAACCGCGACGAACACCACGGCCGGCGCGTCCAGCGTGACCTTGGGTGGTACCTCCACGGCAGCAAACACGACGGCACGATCCTCGATCGTCCAACGCTGCTACAGCTTCGGCCTGGCGATTTCCTAGGCTACGACTTCGATCGTGGTGGGCACGCGGCGGTGTACCTCGGCCAGCTTGCTGACGGCCGCGTGCTGACCGCGGACTTCGGCCAGTACCACGGCGGCGGGAAGCTGTACGAGTGCTCTGTCAACGTGTACGGCGGCTTTCTGGCACTACGCGGGCGGCGTGTATGGGCAGCCGTAAGCACGGGCACGCTGTCGTTCCCGGGACCTACGTTGACCGTGGCCGAATGGTGCGCCGCGCATGCCCTGCTAGACCCGGGCCCGGTACTGCCCGCCGACTACCTGACAGCGCAGTGGGACGAGCTATGAGGCCCTACGGGTGGAGCAAAGTCCACGGAGAGTGGAGCCAGAAGAACCTAAAACGCCGTGCTAGGGAGGGCTGGAAGCGTCAGCTGCGCCGGGAGCGTGGCGACGATGATCGCGCAGCTGCAGCCGATTTCGAGGACGAAATGTGGGCTCGCTTTGGAGACGAGATATGAACGACACCAACGAGCAGACCAACCCCGGCACGCCCTCGACCTTGGCTGAGGTCCGAGCGTTGCGACGAACGGTGGCGGACCTAGCCAATGCGGTCGGCGCTGTACACGCCGACCTGACGAAGCTGATCGCCAAGTTCGACGAACACATCGCGCAAGAGACTGTTGCCCAGGCCGAGGGTGAGAAACGCATACACCGTGTCGAGTTTTTACTAGGGATCGCGGCGGAGTAATGGCTAGTAAAGCATGTATCCAATTCGACGTAGATTGCACCGCGTTCACTCGGCGGGTTGACACCGTCGTGCGGTACGCACCAACGTGGGCCTTGCGCTGGCTCAGCAACGCGCCGGGCGAGCTGTGTGTCATCGAGGCAACGGGACAGACCTCGCTCGTTGTAGTGCCGTCGTGGCGGCTGCGCCTGGTCGCGTTGTTGTGGCGTCCGTTGTGGCGGGGACGGGCAGCCGAGTGACAGACGGGCCCGACACCATCCCCAGCCCACCGCCCTCGTCGTGGCTTCCCGAGGCTGTGCGGGGGCGCGTGGCATCCGCGGTGGTCGTGGCCCTGCTGGGCACCGGTGGATGTGGGGCCGTGCTGACAGGCGCGTCACAGGTCGTCAGCGCAATCCGAACGTCGGACGCCGCGACGACGAAACGCCTTGACCGAATCGAGGGCAAGCTTGACCGATCCCTCGAGAGACTGGCCACGGCGGAGGCCGCCGCAAACGCTGCCCGCGCTGAGGCCGTTCGCCTGGATTCCAACGTTGACGGGCTGCGCGCTGAGCTGGCATCGTACCGGACGGAGATCAGGCGGGCGGGTCGCTAGCGGCGGATCACGCCCCCACCAAAATACGCAGGGCGAAGATCGTACCCTCGGCCGCCGCGAAACCAAGCCCCTCGAGGAATGCCTTGGCCTCCGCCTCTGTCCTAAACCATCGTTCGTTGGCGCCGTCGCAAGTCTGCCATTTGACGATGAAGGTATCCTGTTGCTTGGTAGTCATGGGGGTGTCCTTTCTCAGTGGTGTCCAAGCCCCTCGACGATGCACGCGTCGGCCGTATTCAGGATCGCAGGGCACATCAAGTCGCAGTCACACGGCGGGGCGGCGTGCTCGTACCCGAGGGCGTGGCCTACTTCGTGCGCCAACACCAGGCCGACGGCATGCGGGCTGTGCTCCAAGGCACGTGGAGAAACGACGATCGTCCGTGGCGGGCGGTATAGGCCGAGGGGACCCATCTCGCGTTCGGCCCAGTAGGCCGTCACGTCGGGGTGATGGCATGACAGCTCGACCCCTGGCCAGGCCTTGGTGACGAGTTCCACGTCGGCGTCATCGAATGCCGCCAGGCATGCGACGATGTGCGCGGCCGGCGATGCCGGGGGAGGGCTGACGACACAGGCCCACGGCACGAGGACCAACCACAAGGCAGAAGAGATGTGGCGAATCATAGCAAGTCCCTCCACCAGTACAGCGCGCCGTCGACGCCCCACGCCTCTGCCGGATCGTAAAGCCGGTAGCCGGTAGCGATTAGGCTGTTCGCGCTGGCCAGATTCCCCGGCGCCGTGTAGGTCACGACACGGTCACAACACTGGCCGCGGGCCCAAGCCTCCCGAACACGGATAAGCCGGCGCTGTAGGCCTCGGCCGCGGGACTCGGCGGCTACCCCGGCCAACGCGAGAAATGCCGCTGAGGCGCCGTCAATGATGACCGCGGCGGCAAAGGCACACACGTCGCCGGCGTCGTCCTCAGCGACCCACCAATCCCACCGGTCCCACGCGTCAGCCACGCGCCACGCGTCGCCGGGGAAACACTCGCGTTCGATGACGCGGACGTCGACGAGGTCATCGTCGAGGGCGCGACGGATTGTCGGGCTGGTCATAGCCACGCCCGCACCCTCGCCGTGTCTTCCGCGGCCCGCGCTGCCCGGGCCTCGCCCGCCGGTGACGACGGCTTGGGCCAGGCCTCTTGCTCAGCGACCCAGCGGGCCGCCCGTTCCTTGTCACGCGCCGACAGGGGCGCCGCGCAACGTCGCTCGGCCTCAGCGACGGCGGCCTCATCGAGGTCAATCAGAAGGGCGTCACGGTCTAGCAAGCGGCACGCCTGTCCGGTCGTGCCAACGCCACACGTCCCGTCGAGGACGAGCTCACCCGGATCACTGAACCACGAGACCAGCGACAACATCAAGTCGAGAGGCTTTTCACAGCTGTACTTGTCGGCGCCGCGGAGGGACTTGGCGCGCAGCACGGCGTCCGGCACGAGGGCCTCGGTCTCGAACGCGGTCAAGTCTCCGCGTCCGTTCCAATGCTTAGCACCTTTCGGGTGCCAGATCGTGATGAGCTCAGCGCCAGACGGCGGGCGGTCGCCGGACTTCTGCGGCTGGGACCACCGCACCCACGGCACCGTCCGGACGAAGCCCGGGCCAGACACGGCGTCGCGCCAGACGTGGCCGGACTCGAGGTCACTGAACACGGCCGACCAGCGTTTGGCGTGGCCGAAGCACGCGGCAACCGCATTGAGTAGCTCGGGCGACAGCGGCGCGAAGCCGAGGTCCCGCTTATGAATGCCTGGACCTTGCGCCGCGTTGTTGTTGCTGACCGCTCTGGCGTGGACGCGTGGCGCATACGGGGGATCAAAGAGGGCCACGTCGACCGGGACGCTGAGCACGGTGGGCAACACCTCGACGAGGTTGGCGGCGATGCAGTCGATCGTCATCGGTAGGGCCTCCCGTCGATGCTGACGATCAGGCTGGTCAGCGTGCCGCGCTGGCCGACGACCTTGCCTGGCTCGTCCCAAGCGATCCACAGACGGCCGATCGTGATCCCCCAGTAGTCGATCGGGCGCCAGCCGTCGGCACACATCTCAGTCGGGGCGCTGCTACCGGCGAACCGCCGGGCGCGGCGGTTGACCGCGTCGATTTCGTATCGGCTGCCGGACTCGGTTTGGATGATCATGACGCGGCCTCCACGCCGGGCGGAGCCTCGACAGTGACCGAACACACGACAACCGGGATGTGTGCCCTGACCACAGCCTCGATTGTCCCGAGGCTTGGGTAATATACCACGGTCACGTCATCGACCGGGATGCCGCGGTCGTGGGCGAGCTGTCGCTCGGCAAAGGGCAGTCGGCGGGGCGCGGCGGGGGCGGTCATTCGGCCCTCCGCGCGTGTTCCTTATTGTCATCCGCCGGCGCCCATCGCGGACGCGGGTGCTCGCTTAGCCCGATACGGGCTTTCATCCACTCGACGAGACACAGGTTCGCCGCGTCGACAAGATGTTCTAGGTTGCCGTCCTCGAGGTACAGGCGCAACCTTCGGATGGCGAACGACACCGAGTCGAACTTGCCCACGCTAATCGGGCCATACCGTAGCCGTCCCATTTCCAGGCGGTTCGCCATCAAGGTCAAGAAGCGCGGGCACCAGTATCCTTCCTTGTCCGGGGGCAGCACACGCACCGCGCGAAACAAGTGGGCCCTGATGTGCTCTGACACAGGCCGCGGGATTGGTCGGAACGCCAATGGCTCTTTCATCTGTCACCTACCCAAACCGGGGACACGAAAGTCTTCCCCCGCTTCTCGTCCAGAAGATAGAAACCCTGCATCGGGTCTTCGGGCGCCGCGCCGATGGCCTGGGCGTAGGGCGACGGACCGATGACGGACCCATTCAGCATGCAGATCCGCAAGTCCAAGAACGTGTGGAAGTGCCCAATGTGGTAGTACGTCGCGTCAACCCACTTGCCCCATGTGAACAGTTTCTTGATCAACGGCACGGTGACGCCTCCGATCCCCCCGTTGAAATTGATCCGATGCCCGTGGTGAAAGGCCAACGTGAAATCGCCAACATCGACGTACTGGTGTTCCTCCCGGTCCGTGTGGCACTGGACGCGCGGGTGGCTGGCGAAGTGTTGGGCGATGAGTTGGTACATCACCCATTCCCACGAGTGCCCAAAGCCCGTCGCCGCCCGCACACGCTTGGTCGTGCGTGGGTGATTGCCCCATGACATCGGAATCTTGATCGACAGCTTGGGACATCCCTTCAGCAAGGCCTCAATGCCGGAGATGAGGATCCCCATGACGTCAAGCATAGCCTCGCCAGGCGGCATCGCCGTTGTCTCCACAAGCTCATCGTGGATGTGACCGCTGATGGTGTCTCCGCCGATCCAAAGCACAAGATCGCGGACCTCGAAACCGCGGGCGCTGTTCTTGATTAGCCATTCCACGCCACGAAAGAATCGCGCCAGCCGCGCCCGGCTGATGGCCGGATCGTGTTCGTTGTCAATCGCCCGTGACCGGCGGACGCGTTCCTCGTGATGAATATCGGACAACAGCGCAACGGCGCACGCGCGGCGCGGGCCTTTCTTCAGCGACGGCATTTCGATCCGGCGGAGCGGCTCGGCCGCGCAGGCCTCGTACTGTGAGACAAGCCTCTCAAGGGCATCGACCCGCTTCAACGCGAGGTCACGCTCAGCGTTCGCCAGCCGCGTCTTGCGGACCGTTGCCGCTTCCCTTACCTGTTCCTCGACCGGCCGGGGCGCGAGCTTGGCCTTACGCAAGAAGTCCGATACATTCTTGCTCGTGGTGCGAAGGACACCCTGCCGCAACGCCGATGTCGACAGTCCAAGCTCAGCCGCCGCGTCGTCTGCCCGCTCGTGTTTCTTCAGGCATGCGACGGCCTTGGCCGCAAGCTTCTTGTCCCATTGGATCCGACTCACTGTCCCACCTTTCGTAGACACCGCGAGCATGGCCCGCACCGGTGCGTTGACGATTGCCCGTAGAAGTCCGCGGGGCACACCATCCGGCGCTGCTCCGCGGTCAACGCACGATACCACGGCAGGGACTTTGGATCATCGAGCTCCCGGCCGCGGTAACGGTAGTCGGGAAATATCACGCTGTCCAATGCCAGATCTGGCACGTCGCCGGTTGCCAGATAGCAAAGCCGCAGGCCGTACTCGTCGGCGACCTCACGGGCCAAGGCATAGTTGTCCGCGTCCGCGGAGACATTGACAACGAGGTTTCGCGCGGCCGTCAGCGTGCCAACGGCCTCGAGGGTGCGGGTGTAGATCCAATGCCTAACGTCAGGTGACCAGCCACATACGTCACGGATCCAGCGTGCGTAGCGGATCGAGTACACGTCGCCGGACACGTGCCATCGGAAGCCCGACCGACAATTGCTCGCGATCCAATGGCCGAAAGCCAAGGCCGTGTCGGCATGCATGCCGGGCGACATCGTCGCTAGGTGCGTCACGCGTTCGTTGTCGCGGTAGGCCTCGTACACGTCGGGCGCGTTGCGGCGTAGGCCGTGCACGTAGCACGACCGGCGGCAGGTCTCCGTCGAGCCTGGACACGTCGACGTGTCCGGCAGGCTGAACGCGTTGGGACGCGGCTGGTAGAAGTCATCCAGCGTGATTTTGCTATTGCCGTCGACAGTGACTGAGACGCCGGGGGCGAGGTCGACGCGGGTGTATACGTAGGCAGTCACAGGACGCCCTCCTCACGAAAGGCGGCTAGCACCCACGCGGGAACAGGAACGTACTTGTGGCCATCAGCCTCAAACCCACACACGCTGCCGTCGGTGTTAGCGCAGTACCAAATATCGTTATGTTCGATGTTACGACTGCCTTCCCACCTAGCGCCCTCTGGCAGAGGCGTTCGCACGTTTCGACTGATAAGGACATCGACTTCGATCCCGCGTTCGCCCGCAGTGGGGACAGGAACCATGAGTTTACGTCTCCCGTCGTCGTCTAGTATTACACTGCCAACATCCCCGCGCGTCTTCCACGTGCCATCACGGAACGAGTAGTGTGCCATCTGTTTCATCTTGTCCCTTTCGCCAAGTGACAGCGTGCAACTTGTTTCATCTTATCCCCTTCGCCAAATACCATCGGCCGATGCCGACGGCGTCTAGTAGGTTATGACCGGTCCACGATCCGTAGTACGTGTGTCCCGGCTTGGACCATCGGTCAAGGCCACCGCGGCGCTTGGCCTCGGCGATGTGCAGCGCAACGTCAATGCCAACGGCTTGACGCACGACGTCCCGTTCGTCTTCTGTCAGCTCATCCCACAGACGGCCGTGCTGGACAGGCTTTGGCGTCGATCCTTTCCACACGTGCGGCTCGACGGCGACGACTGTGCCGCCTCGACCCGCGTATCGTCCGGCGAGCTCAGCACCAACGGCGGCCAGCCTAATCAAATTGTTCGCCTTGCCCGGGCTGACGTCCTCGCGCGGGCGAACCACTGGGCACTCGTACACGACGACGCTAGCCCCGGTGGCCGAGTGAAATTCACGTGGCTTGATGAACCACACTAAGACAACGCGATCGCTTATGAACTGGGCGCACGCGCAGCCGGGCCCTTTCTCAGCGTACCCCGGATCGACTGCGATGAGACTCCGCGGCGCGGTCATGACTGGCCCTCACGCTGTTCACGGACGTGGATCCCTGCTCGGTACGCGGCCGCCTGGCAGCGCAACATGCTAGCCCACTGGGCGCAGTAGTCGTCGAGCGAGGACGCGGCCATCTTGTCGACGGGTGGCTCAGCAAGGCCGAAGCCCGCCGGCGCCGTGGTCTCCCGCAGCATGTCGTCGATTTCGTCGACTGCCTCGTACTGTGCCTCGTACCCGTTGGCAACGATGCGGGCGGCGACCTCAAGTAGGGTCAGGACTCGGATGTCCTGGGCGGTCATGGCAGCCACTCCACCAGCTGGCGAAACCGCCGCGCGATGTCAATCGACCGGTGGACGTCGGCCAAGGCCCAGTGTGCCGGCTCGCCCAGCGACAGGCCCGGGCCCCACGTTTCCGCCGCGGCACGCAGCGAGGACACGTCCAAGGCCTGGTGGTGCAGTCGCTTGGCGAAGGCGGGGAACCACACGCGGCACCACTGGAGATCGAACTGCCCAACGCTGTTGCCGGCGAGGCGGACCTTGACCGACTGGTCCCCGCCGGTGAGCTCGTCGACGACCTCGACGAGGCCCGCGTCGACGTCGAGCACGCCAACGTTCGAGGCCTCGACATCTGCCCACAGCCCGTTGTCGGTGTGCATGCGGTAGACGTAATCGTCGATGTCGCCCGCATGCTGGATCCGTGCGAGCTCACCCGCCGGCCAGTGGATGGCGCTTGAGACCTCGTCGACCACGGCGAGATCGTCGCCCTTGGCGTCGGCGCAGAGCACGGCGGCGAACTCCAACGGCCGCCCCTTGCGCGGGTCAAGTCCCGTGGTCTCGAGGTCGAACCACAGAAACTGATGGCGTGCGGTGGTCATTCTACCTCCCAAAGCAGGGCGTCCAGTTCGATGAGGCTATGCCTCAGCTTGCGTAGCTCCGTCTTGTATTCGCCCGACCAACGATCGTCAGCCAGCCGATTGACTGCAATTTCGTCCAGCTGACGAAAGTATGATCGCACAGCATCAATGCTCCCACCCCAGTCTTGCTCGGCGGGTAGTGGCAGAGCGCTCATTGTCGGGCCTCGTCTCGCCCGCAAAAGCGGTCGTATCGGATCGCTGACCACATCAAAGCGGCGGCGACCTCGACAGCCTCGGCCGTGAACGCTTCGCCGTCCGCCGGACGTTTCTGATGGCACAGCCGGATGTCGACTAGCTCTTCCCCGTTTGGCCTGGCTATGTATATGTCAGAGTGCCACTGCTCGCCTAGTTGAAGTGCATCGACACTGAACGTGTACCCGGCGCACGCGCCCTTGATTGCGTCGATTACCTCATACTCAACCGGCGGCATGGTCAGATCAAGGCTTGAAAGGATGGTCATCGTCGGGCCCTCCGCCGCGCCTTCGCGCGGTTCGATCGCTGCCGGTTAGCGCACGAGTAGCCCCGTGCAAATGGGTTCTTGCCTTCGATGTGACCGGGCAGCTGTGCCTCCCGCCCGACGAGGGTACGTGTTGGATCGATGTGTCGCCGTCGTGTCATGATGCATCCGCCTTTCGTGCGACCTCGATTACGTCGAGGATCTGCGTTATCCCCGTAACGGCGGCCGTCATCTGGTAGTGCGCTTTTGGAGAGATGGCCTCGACTAGGGCGCGCTTGGCCACGTCACGCGCCAGTATGCAAGACTCGAGGGCGGCGGTTATTGGCGTCGGCGGGGGCAAGGACCCGGCCGCGGCGTCCGCCTCGCGTCGTTCAATGAGCTCGACGAGGGCGCGGCCAGTGAGACCATCGACCAGATACGCGTCAAAGCAGCCACCCTCCCCTACGTAGACGAAATAGTTGTTACGGTCAATCGTGATACGGTCAGACATGGCGTGCCTCCCGATATGCCTGCCGTTCGGCCCGCCGCGCTTGCCGCAACGCCGCTCGACGCTGGCGCCTGGTCGGCGGAGTAGGCCTAGCCGGCGTCGTCCGCGGCGTCGGCTCGTGCAATGCGAAGTGCATGCTGGTCAGGGCCTCGCGTGCGTCGGCGCGGTCCCGCGCGCGCGGGTCAGTGTGCCGGCGTCGGCCCACGCTGCGCCGTAGCCACTGTCCCGCGACGAGCTCGGCCAGCGCGGCGCGCAGCGAGCCGAGCCTTGGCGTCTGCTCGTGGTTAGCCATCGAGCAAGCCCTCCGCCTTGAAGGCCTCGACGATCCACGGATAAACGACCGCGAACTTACCGCCTTGTATTCGGACGCCTTTGCCCATCAGTGTTTCGCCGACCGACCAGCGTACCGCGGTTGTGTTGCTGACGATCTCGTTGCCTTCCCAGTGATACCCGTCCGGCAGCTTCGCCCGCACGCGTTCGACCTTGACGTCGACCTCGTACTGAACGCCGCGAAGGTACTCGCCCACGACCTCGACGCGGGTGCCGTCAACGAGGCATAGCGTCGTTCGTGTTTCCACTTCCGGAAAGTAGGAAGAGCCACGTTGCTCGCGCCTGACTTTCTCAACAATCGCTTTCATTAGGTGTGCTCCTTCACTTGCGGTAGCGGCGGCCGATCCAACCGTCGGCGCCAATGGGGAATCCCGCGGCCCACGCGGGGATCGTCGTCATCACGGATAGTAACTCCTGGTACGCGGATGGGCCAGCACTTTCTACCACCTCCGACACGATTTCGTCGTGCACGGTAAGAACGGGCCGCAGGCCTGCCGCCTCGGCGCGGACCAGGGCGTCGGCCATGAGGTCGCGGCAGTAGGACTGGACCAGATTTTCAACTAGCTTGCCGCCGTACAGATCGGCGCGTAGCTCGGCCTCGACGAGGCCGTGCGTTGGGCACATGCGGACCGAGTGCACGTCGCCGTGTACCTTGCATCGGCCTTGCGTGGACAGCGGTTCGCCACAGTCGGGGCAGTGCTTGGCCTTGGGCAAGCGCGCCATGCAATCTGGGCAGTATGGCGCCGCGCGTTGTTCGTCCTCACCGGCGGGCAGGTACGTGATACGCGGCTTGCCTTTCGAGGACGGCGATAGGCGCACGTCATTGTACACGATGGGCCGCCCTGACGGCAGGAACGCAGCAACGTCGCGGCCATTGTCGGACGGGACGAGCTGAAAGCACTTGACCCAAGCGGGGCGACCATCGTACGCGCGCCGGAACGCGGCTTCGGCCTGCCACCAAAAGCGGACGATCGGTGCGTGTGCCTCGCGCCACGCTGCGATAGCCGCGGCAACGTCAACGCCGGACAGGTCAACGCGGTTCTGAAAGGCAAACTTGCGCCATGCGGCCTCGCCACCGCCGTAGCCCGACGCCAGCACAGCAATCTTTCCAACTTGTCGTTGGGGTTTGGTGATTGCGTCGACCTCGGCGCGAAACACCTGGCCCGCGGCGACCTTGTACGGGTCGGCGCCTGACGTGTACACGCGGACCTCGGCGTCGTCGCCGGCAAGCCACGCCGTCGCCCGTGCCTCGACTTGCGCGAAGTCGGCGGCAACGAGGACGTGCCCCGGCGCGGCCGTCAACGTCGGCCGCACGAGGTAGGCCACCAGGTCACCGACTGCCTGGACAGCGGCGGGCGCACCCTCGAACGATGACACAACGTCGACCGGGTCAGCGCCGTCGAGGACGCGCGCGGCTAGCTCGTCCGGGTCCGCGTCCTCCAGCCACTTCGCTGGGCGTGGCAGGTTGTGCAGTTGCATGCCCTTCTGGGACCACCGCCCTGTATGCCCGCCATAGTACCGATGCGCGTCACGCAACCGCCCGTCGGGGTTGGCCAGTCGCAGCCCGGCAGTCAGCTTGCCGCGGGCGATCGAGGCCAGCGCCCGACGCGCATCCGCCAACGGATGGTCGAGGCCTTCGACGGTGACGGCCTGCGCATTGGGTGCGCCGGTCAGCGCGCAAAACTGAGGCGTGCTGTTCGCCGCGGCGCGAACCGCGTCCGCCGCCATGCCCAAGCGCCGCCCGACGTCGGCACACACGCGGTCGCCAAGGTCGGCGTCGATGCGGAGCAGCGCCCGGGCGAGGTCCTCGTCAAACGCGATGCCGCGATCATTGACGACCATGTCGATGGCCTCGGCCTCGGCATCGATCTCCAGCCACTCGGACAAACGCGGCCAAGCCTCGCCCATGATCGCGACGTCCGAACAGCAATAGTCGATCACATGGGCGAAGCCCTCCGCGTCGAGGTCAGGTTGCACGCCGTACTCCCGCCGGGCGTCGTCGTCGAGGCCGGCCCACCAAGCCCGCCAGGCCTTGACGGGAACGTCGGGCGGCCGCCGCGGGCATCGGATCGAGGACAGTGACTTGGTGAACGCGGACGCGGCCTTGTCCTTCGGGACGCCAAGCCACCGTTGGCCGAGGGCGTCGAGGGCGCCGGGTAAGCCGGCCTTGCGCGCTTGCTGGCTGGTGTCGATGCCACCGGCGTAGCGCCAGCCTAGCCGGTCCGCGCCGAACCGATCAAAGTCTGCCCAGTTGTGCGCGCCTAGGATCCGGCCCTCGTGTGGCCAAGCCTCGCCCGGCGTCCACACGCCGACCTCGCCTGACGCCGTGTCGAACCACGCGCAACACAACGCTTGCGTGGACGGGTGGGCCCAGTATTGGCGCGACGTGCGGGCGTGCGTGCCGGACAGCGGCATCCGGCTGCGTGACTCAAAGTCGAGTAGGACGGGGGCGGACGTCACACCCCGAAAGCCCCGCGCGGCGAACCGGGCGGGGCTGGACGGGGGCACGCCGGCGTCAGTTGTCGGGCGCGAACAGCCAGTCGGTGTACACGCCGCCCTTGCCGTTGGACTTACCCGACGGCGAGCACCGCGCCACGATGCGCTTGCCATCAACCGCCTCGACCTCAGTGTCGGGCGTGCGCGCGGCAAACTCGTTGAACGCGTCGAGGTCGTCGAACCCATTCGCCGCCATGATGAAGTCCCTGATAATCTTCACGCCGACAATGTTGACGTCTTGACCAAAACGAACGACCGACCCCGGCGGCGAGGCTTGCTCGCCCTCGCTCTCGACTACCGTGAAGAGGGCCTCGTAGTATTCCGTTTGGGCCCGCTTGCTGCGTTCATAGCTGGCCTTGGTGATCTCCAAAACGTAGTCGCCGTATCCAGGTTCCGGCGTTGAGTTGCCTTCAGTCGGCTCGATGCCGGCGTACCGGCTCGCGCCCTTGGCGGTTGCGGCGGACGCCGCGGCTTGGGGCGCTTGTGCCCCACGGTTTAATCGGTTCGATAGGTTGCCCATGTGTTGCTCCAATCATGCGGCTGTGGCCGCGCCATCATTCCCGCCGCGCCTTGCCCAGCGGAAAGCGTTCCGCTCAGTGACACGCGGGGTCGCGCGCACGATATCGGCGCGCAGAATCTTTTGGGTCAGGCTGACGATGCCGCGTGCGAAGCGGGCCTCAGCCAGCGCTTTCTCGAACACGTCCAGCGTCCCGCCCGACGTCGCCAGCAAGTCGACGACGACGTGCTCCGTCTGGCCCTGCCGATGCACGCGGCCGATCAGTTGCTCGAGCCACTTGGCAGACTGAGGCGGCATCACAATCAACACCCGCGGCCACGCTTGCAAGTTCAGTCCGCGCTTGTTTGCTTGCCAAGATGCGACGAACGATCGCCCCGGGCGGGCGTGCACGATCGAGGACCCATCCTCGGTCTGGCCGCCGGCGCCGTAGTACGGCAAGCGCGCCTCCCTGGCAAGCTCCCGGCCAAACTCGATTGATCCGCAGAACACGATCCCCGGCAGGTCAAGCGCACGCAGCCAATCGTGGCACGAGTCCAGCCCCGCGCGACTGAACCACGCGATATGCCGATTTGCCAGATCGTCGAAGTCCTTTCGCACGCGCAGCCATTCGACGATTTCCGGCGCGTCCTTGTACCTGCCCTGAACCTGACGATCAGTGAACAAGGGCCGCCCGCCCTGTTGCGAGGCCTCGATTTTCTCGCGACAGAATCGCGCCGACACCCGCTTGGCACCGGCCCAGTACGCTGGCGGCGCCGGATCCCAGTACGAGTACAGGCCGCAGCCTAGCTGGCCCTCGAGGATCAGGCGGGTCAGTGGTTCCGATACGGGGATGCCGCCGGGGTTTTCTTGTTCGACCATGAAACGCTCGAACTGGGCGTCGGTCTCCGGGCACTCGCGTGCCAGCCGGATCCGCACGGTCAACGGCGCGCGGCATGAGTCCCCATCGAATGCGACGACGCCAGGCGTTTCCAGCAAGCGACGCCGGACATACTCTCGGGCCTCGTCAACGGTCATGCCCAGCGGGCCCGGCGATGGCCGGCGGCCGTCGTGCTCGTCCACCGCGAGGGCCCACATTCGGGCCTCCTTCGCGTTGAGCGGCAACGGCGTGTCGGTGTCAAGGCACCAACACAGGATGTGCCAGACCCCCATCAGGGACTTTCGAATCGGCGTGCCCGTCATCGCTGACACGGCGAGGGCAACGCGCCGGGCCCACCGGGCATCCTCGGGCGTTGCGCCTCCGGCGAGGGCGGCGTCCTCGGCGCGGTCGCGTTTCATCCGGACGAACCGATCGATCCTCATCACGGCGGCGTTCGTCGTCGAGGCCAGGTCGTCGGCCTCATCGAACAACAACAGGTCGGGATCGTACTCTTCTAGAAAGCCGTCGGCCGCCTCGGTTGACAGCCACTCAAGGGTCACGATCCGCATTGGTCGTCGCGGTGCCCGCCATTCCCGGCGTAGCTTGGCGAAGTCGTGCGGCGTCTTCTGCTTGGCCAGCGCGTTGCCCTTCATGACGAGCAACGTGCGCTTGGCATCGAGTACCGACGGCAACAGAAATGAAACGATGGTCTTACCACTGCCCACCGGTAGGGCAAGCCACGCGCCCCGACAAGCCGCGGCCTCGGACAGTGAGATCCCTTGCCGCGGCAGGAGGTGTGCGCCGGGGCGCGTGGCATAGACTGGGGTGAGTGCCGCCGCCGCACGCTCGGCCGCGTCAAGCGTAAGTCGCCGACGCGGCATCGCGTCGACGCGCTCAAACTCTGGCGTGCGGCGGACGGCGAATGTCATCGCGACAGGGCCCGGACCCATGTCCCGATTACGAAGACGGCAACGGTGGTAGCGAACGACAGCGCGACTACGCCGACGATCGTAGGCATGTCCGACACGAACCCAGCGGCAGCGAACAACCACCAGCCAAGCCCGATCAGGACCGCCCAGATTGCCCAGACGAACGGAAGGACGATCACGACGCACCTCCGAGCCACGCCGGCACGCGCAGGCCAAGCCGGGCCGTGCGGCAACGAACCGCAAAGCACGTGAACCAAAACGCGAGGGGTAGGGCCTCGGCGCGGGTCATGACTCGGCCTCCCGCCGTACCTCGGTCGGCCCTTGATGCCACGCCAGTTGATCCGCCCGCTTTCGAAACACCTCGGCGACGGCGAAACTTTCCCGTGCTTTCAGGTCGGCTTCGCGGTCTGACATCGTCCGGTCGATGCGTCCGACCCGTTGGGCATAGATTGCCGCGGCGAGGTTGACCGTCTCGGCGTCGGTCACGCCTCACCCCCGTCCTCTGCCGGCAACAGCGCGGCCAGCGCATCGCGGGCGGCGGCGATCTCCGCCACGACGGCGGCGAGCTCCGCTTGCCCCTCGGCGATCTTTGCCTCGGCGGCGGCCTTGCGTTCCGCGTACGATGCCGCGTCACCCATCGGCGGGGGCGAGGCCTGGCCCTTGCGTCGGTTGCGAGGCTTGGCGGGTGTCGCGGCTGGCGGCGGCGCAGCCGGGTCCTCAGCAGGCGGCGGAGGCGATGCACTGCCCACGGGCGGCGTCGCGGGCGCGGTCTCCGGCGGTGGCGTGGCGGGGGCAGTCTTGGCCTTGTTGAACTTGTCCTTGAGTGATGCCATCGGTCGTTGCTCCAAACGATCAGCTAGGTGAAAAAATGCGCGCAAGGGCCGCAACTGATCACACGGCCCCCCGGCTGTACAGTGATACTCGCATCCGCCAGACCAACCGCCAGTGCGACGGTCCGGCACGAGATAGTCGGTGCACCGCAACGGCGACCGCGGCGCGGCGGCCGACGAGGTCAGCCGATCAAGCTCTCGGGCGAGGTCGGCGGCAGGGCGCAGCGCAGCGTACGCGTCGTCGACGCTGATCACGAAGTCGACGGGCGCAGCTACGGGCCGGCGCTTGGTCTGGAAGTAGAGCCAGCGGCACTGCAACGACTGCCCGCCGTACCTGCGCAACACGTCTAGCGCGTACGCGTTCGCCGCGTTGTCAGCACGCAACACGTCGACCGGCTTGGCCCATTTGGCGACATCCGACGTGCCCTTGTAGTCGATAAGCACTGGCTCGCCATCGATGTAGCCAAGCCGCTCGGCCTCCTTCGCGTTAGGCCACGCGACGAGGTCCCGAAAGCCGCCAAGGCGAACGCCGTGGACTAGCATTGACGTGGGCGGACGGTCGAGGCCAGTCGGCTCAAGGCCGATCGAGGTCTCTACCTCGACGCGATGGCACCGGTCAGGGTCCGGCAGGTACGGCTCACCGGCGGCCGCGATCTGGCCGACGGTCGATGTCCAGTCAACGGCCTCGCCACGGTACCACGCCTCGAGGAACGAATGCAACGCGGTGCCGATTGAGGCCCCGCGTTGACGTGCGTTCGCCCGTGGCACGACGATGCCACACGGCACACAACGGGCCTCGCCGTCGACCTCGGACAGCGACCGATGGCACTCGGGACACGTCGCGCCACGCAGCGGCCCGGCGATGACACGACCGGCCTCAATATCCGCCCAATCGTAGCTGGGCTCGATCAAGCCGTCGATGTAGTGCAAGGCCCACGCGTGGTGGCAACGCTCACCCTTCGCTAGGCTGGACGGGGAGTGGTAGGGACGGGTCACTCCGGGCCCCCGAAACGCCCAATGAAAGCCCAGCCAGCATCGTTGACCAGTGCGACCGCCTTGCGCAACGAGGGCGCGCGTGCCTCAGCTCGACAGAACCCGTCATAGCTACGCGACGCCGCGACCATCACGGACACGATAACCTCGCCGGTCGACGTCTCGGACACGGTCAGCACGGTCGGGTTTTCGCCAAGGCCTTCGCGTAGCACGAAGGTCGTGCCTCCCCACAGCATGTAGGTCGCGCGGTCGCTTGACGCGAACAGCCGCCGCCAACGGCGATCGAGTACGGTCAAAGTTTTCGGGAACGTCATGCCTCGTCCCTCCGCGCTGCCTGCCACGCCTCGAACGAAGCCCAGCACGCCGGGCAGATCAGCCGCGAGCCATAGGAAAGATGTTCCTCGCACACGTCGCACGCAAGGAACGTCCAGCCTGTCGGCTGTGGTACGTCGTGTTCCTCCGCGTGGCCACACACGTCACACGTAAGCTTGAAGTACGAGACCTGTTCGAGGCTCACAGCCGCACCACCCTTCCCACCCGCGCGCCACAATGTTCACACACGGCGTCGCCCTCGTCATCGTCAGGGACCTCGACGGCGAGGTACCGACCACAGCCCGGGCAGACCAGCGCGGTCGACACGACACAGCCGAGGGCCAGCGCGGGCCACTCGGCCCCGTCCACGATGACGCGAAGGGCGATGCCGCGGCGCTTGCTCATATCCAGATCCGCCCCATCGTGCCATCGCGATAGCACACGACGGCCTCATGCAGGCCGAGGCGTTGCGACAGCTTGCGCAGCTCACGACGACGAAACGCCAGCCACGTCGACACCCGGTGCTCCTGCGGAACGAACACGCGGCGCGGGGCCTCGTGCCCGCGGTCGCCGCCGACGGTGACGAACTTGTAGTAGGCAACCTGGCCAGTGTGGCTCATCGGGCGGCCTCGCCGTCCGCGTTGACTAGCTCGCCCTTGACGATGACGACGCAAGGCACGTCCCAATAGTTCGGATCGGGTTCGTCGATCTCGGTCACGACGCGAGTGTCCTCGACCGTTTCTTGCGCAGCCTTCAACGTGTCGTGAGTCCCAATACTGACGTCGCCGTCCGCGTCGGCGTATATGGTGATGTACATCGGTTGTGCTCCGTGTGGCTGGGGTACGCTCAACGTTGTCGCACAGGCCACGGCCCCCGGCAAGGAAAATCGACACGACGATTTCGATTTGCAATCCAAGGCCGGATCGGCATAATAGTCGGCGGGCCCCCGACACCCCAGCGAGGGCCCGCCTTTGGAGCACCGAGACATGATAGCACATCGGGCGCACGCGTGACAGTCGCCGTAACTGTAGTCCGCGACCGCACGGTCCCCGCCGCGACTGACGGCGGAGCCGAGGGCCTGCCACTGGCCGAGGCCCTCGCCCGCGAGTGGCCGACGGACGCCCATTTCATCGCACACGAGCCCGTCGAGGTCCCCGTGTCGGGCGAGGACCGCGCGGCCGTCGTGCGCCTTGCGTCGGACGCGATCGGCGAAGTCCCGATCCGCATGGTCGCGCTTGTCGGTGACCTCGACGACCGCGACGCACACGCTGAGCACCGGCCCGCCTCGGACGCGTGGCGCGCCGACGTCGAGCCTCGACTGATTGCGTCTGGCCTGGCGTGGTACCGCACGCGTGGCGGTGCCCGCGTCGTCGCTGAGCTCGCCGAACCGTTCGAGGTCTCGACACCCGCCGACGTCGCCGAGTGGAAGGCACGTCACGCCGCATGGTGCGACGAACTACGCGAAGCACACGGCCTCGACCTCGACCCACTACACGACTGGACGCGGCTGTACCGCTTGCCGCGCGTCATGCGTGACGGCCAGCCCACGGCCGAGGCCGTGCACGGCGCGCCGCCCGTCGTCGCGTTGCCCCCGCCGCGCGCCCCCGTCGAGGCCCCGCGCACGGCCGAGGCCACGCAGGGCCCCGCGCCCGGCGACCGCGCGGGCGCGGCGACGTACGCCGGCGCGTCCGCGATCCTCGCCGCGCTGGGCGACACGCACGAATGGCAAGGGTCACGCTGGGCAATATGCGGCGCCCTCGGCGGCATGCTGCGCAAGTGTGGCTGGGCGCGTGACGATTGCGAGGCCCTCGTTACCGAATGGCTAGACGTCGGGGACCCGGCTATCAAAGTCCGGCCAGGCGTCGACTGGGCGTGCGCCGCGTGGACCAAGCCGGTCGACGTCGTGTCAGGGCGTCAGGCCCTCGATGGCATTGTCGGCGCGCAGCTGGGCGCAATCGTCGAGGCCGGCGCCCTCCTGCCATGGCGTGCGAGGCCCGACCTCACGCCCGCCTTCAGTCCCGCGTGCGAGGCCACGACCGAGGCCCCGTCGGGCTGGCGAGTCGTGCGCATGGCAGACCCCGAGGAGCCGATCGACTGGCGCTGCCCCGGCCTGCGGCTGGCGACGTCGCGAGGCAAGGTCAGCGTTATCGCCGGGCAGCCGGGCGCGGGCAAAGGCCCACTTGCTGACTATCTCGCGATCTGCCTTGCGATTGGCACGCCCGCGTTCGGTCTCCACGCATGCCAGGCGGCGCCGACGATCCTACTCGACTGGGAGGACACCCGCTTGACCATGCGCCGGCTGCGCCGGATGTCACGCGCCATGGGCCGCGACCCGTTGGCCCTCGACGAGTGCCTGACCGTCGTCGACACGACCGACGTCGTCGACCCGTTGTCCGACGTCTGGCAACAACAGCTAGCCGACGAGGTCGCCCGCCTCGGCGCGCGGCATGTGATCGTCGACAGCTACACCAGCGCAATGCTTGGCACGGGGATCGAGACCAACAGTCAACTGTTCGCCAGCCTTGCCCAGCGGCTGGCCAAGCTGGACGCGTTGGTTCTGTGCGTGGCCCACATGAATAAGGCCTCGGCGGCGTCTGCCCGGCCTCGCCTGGCCGATATCGGCGGGACCGGCGCGCTTGGCGCGCTGGCGCAGACTGCGATCTTGGTGCATCGACCCGACGAGGACGACGAACATCGCGTCAGATTGTCGTGCGCGCGGGGGCCGGAGGGTCGCTTCACGCCGTTCGACGTCCGTTTCAGCGACACGGATACCGGCGGCCTCGCCCTCAAGGCACTGCCAATCGAGGACGCGCCGGCGAAGGCCGAGCGATCTGCGGCGCAGCCCAGCACGATGGATCACACGCCGGCCGTGCGCGCGGCGGGGGCCCGTATCATGCAGGTGTTGCTCGACGAGCCGCTGACGCACGCGTACGGCTACCTCGAACGTCGCGGGGGCGAGGGCGCGCCCGCCGCCAAGAAGGCCTTGGCGCGGTTGTGTGATGCCGGCCTCGCTGAGTGTGTCGCCGGGCAGTACAGCGCGACCGCTGCGGGGCAGGCCGCCGACGATCGGCGAGTCGCGGCGGCGCTGGGTGCAGTCGTGGGATTCAGCCGCTAGCGCGGTATCACGTCCCCCGTCGGCGCGACCGCCGGGCGCAGCCGGACGCGACCGTTGCGCAGGCGCGACCGCCAGCGGATCACGAGGACCGGCTCAAACCCCTCGAGGTCAAAGTCAAGCTCAAATGTGCCGTCGCGCGGCCGAGCGCGCCAGACCGTGTCGAGCTTGCCAGCGGGCCACGCGTAGCCGGTATCGGGTACCTCGACGACGGCCAGCCGCCCGTGTAGTGGCACGGGGATCCCCGCCGCCTTAACATGCCGCGGGTCGGACCGGCAAGGGTCGCGGTATCCCGTAATGATGGTGACCGTCCGGCGGGGCCACGCGTGCCACGGCGGGTGGGCGGTCACGGGTCGCCCCCGTCCAGGCGCGCCATCCACGCATCAAACTTCAACCGTGTGACGTCCAGCGGAGAGGCCATACCATACTGGCCGCCGGCCATAGCGACCGCGCCCGGCTCGACCCAAGAAGCCTCCGCCACGTACAGCGTATACCCGGTCGGTCGGAGGTCGGCATCGACGAGCGCGGCCTCGGCCTTGCGAAACGAGGAGGCACGAAAGTACATCAACGCCAAGCGCGCCCGGAGGCGTTGGGCCTGATCAGGATCCGGCGGCGCGCGATATGCCAGTGCGCCGGCCGAAATGGTGGCCTCTGTCCACGGATAGCGGCTCACGGGTCGCCCCCGTCTAGCTCAGCCCGTAGCTCGTCCAGCACGTGGAGCCACAGCTCATGCGTATACCGGCTTGGCGACCATCCGGGCAATCCCAGCGCCCACCACACGCGGCGGAACCACTGCGGGGTCCGGTTCAATCCCCAGCGCCAGCCGAGGCGAGTCCGCCACGGCGGGACGACGAGCGGGATGAGGGCCGAGTAGGAGCCGGGCGAGGTCACGACACGCCCCCGCCACCGCACAGCCACTCGGCCCCGGTCCGATAGTTCTGCCGCATGTTCGCAACCGCGGTCTCCAGGGTGTTGCCCTCGCCAACGGCCAAAGGCATGATTAGGTCACCGCGCCACTCACCACCAACGATGGCCTCCCAACGGTCGCCGAGCATGTTGACAATGACCACTAGTGAGCCAATGCGGGCAACGTACCGCGCCCTACCGATCGCGCCTTGGTCGATGAAGATCAGGCCCGCGCACTGAACGTTGGGCCGTTTCGGAACGGTCATGATTCGTCCTCCTTCCGCCAGTGGCAGCTACAGGCCCCCTTGCACACGCAATTTTCGAACCACCAATGATCGCAAGGGTGTGTGTCGGTCTCGCGCTCGCGCAACCGCGCAGCCTGCCAGTCGGCAAGCGGGATGTGCGCCTTGCTGAAGTCTGGCGAGTCCTCGTCGAGGGCCCACCGGGGCGGCTGGCGTGCGTCAAGCTTGCCGCGCAATGCCCCGCGAAACGAGTAGTATGGCGGCAGGCCAAGCTTGACCGCGGTCGGCGACCACGCGCCGAAAGCCCATTCGAGGACCCGTCGGGCTACGTTCGGCTGGCTCATGACGCGCCCCCAGTTGTAGTGTCGACGTCGCTGACATTCGCGATGATGTCCGTGACTTCTATCGGCTCGCCGTTTACGGTCAGTGGGCCTGCCCCGCCACCCGCCGGCGTCCAGTTCGGATCGCAACGACACGGTTTGAGCTCATCGCACCGATCGCACAGCTGGTCCGGACGCGGGGCCTCAAACCAAAACGCCGTCGCCCGCCGGGCCAACACCCGAGCCTCGGCCACGGCCTCGACGCACGCCCGGGCGGCCTCGTCGGCGCGGGCCAGCGCGGCTTCGTGCTCAGCACGGGGATCGACGGGGCGCGGGGCCTCGACGGGGACCGGCCACCGCGTGGCGCGAACGATCGCGCGGTTGGCCGCTGCCAGGGCAAACTCCCGCGCCGAGGCCACTGCGCGGCGCACGATGGGCCCCGCGTGCCCCCGCGGGGGGTCTACGTCGGCCAGGGCGTCGGCGGCCTGACGCGCGGCCTTGGCCGCCGCGAGGGCCTCGGCTGGGACCGCCGCAAGGGCCCCCCGGCCCAAGTCCCGTGTGGCGCGGATCTCCGACCACCGATGATCAGGCTGATCCGTCAGTCGCTCGGCCTCGAGGTCCGCCCGAGAGACCTCGTGCTCGGCCTGATCGTACTCCGCGCGGGCCTCTGCCAGGGCCTTCTGCGTGGCCTCCGACGGGGAACGGTACACCGCGTCCAGGGCCTCGGCGACGCGCCTGGCGGCGGCCTCGGCAGCCTTGGCACGCTTGCTGCGCTTGCGCCACGCGGTCTGTGCGTCATGGCTGAGGTCAGCCACGGGGCACCCGCCGACTCGCGTGCACGCTGAGATTGGCGCCGCACGCCGGGCACTCATAAAGCCCGTGGAACGTCTGCCATCGCTCGCCTTGCGGGGATTGGTCCTGCAACCACACGGCGTCGTCCAGCGGAGCGGCGGTCCCACAGAAGGGACATGTCAGCGAGGGCGGGACGGGCGCCAGACGGTAGTCCGGCGGGGCGATGACGGGGATTGGATAAGCGGCCGACGCGCGGCGGCGCGGGGCAGGGTCAGGCATGGCTGGCCTCCAGTGCAACTAGTGCTGTCACCAGGCAAGCCGCGGCGAACGCTGCGGTAAGAAGGTTGTGGCCGGACGCCACTAAGGCGCCGAAGAGACAGCCGCTCGACAACAGTTTGAGGGCGATGCATTCACTCATGGGGTGTGCTCCTTATCTTGGTCTACTTCTAGGGGGTGGTGTGTGGCGGCCGTGGGGCAAGACCTGTCCTTCGGCCCGTGGCGTGAACGCCTTACGGACGTAAGGTAACAGGTTTTTAGCCGCCTGTCAAGGCACGACGGCCCATAGGGCCGGTGCCAGACGCAGTCACGCCGGCACCACACAGCCTGACCCCCGCAGGGCCGCGGGGGCGTCGGCCTCGCGCCATGGGATCGGGCAGTGTCGCCGGACCCACGTCGCGCCGACCTCGATGCGGTACGTTGAGAGGTGGTACACCGTGCGCCATTTGTACGCGCTGGGGTGGCGCACGACGGTCTTTCCGGACGGGGTTGTGAAGTAGCCAGGCTCGCCTTCGAGATGGGGCCGGGCGTGGCCTGGCACGACTTCGATCGTGGTGTTGTCACCGGCCATGCCGGCGGCGGCGCGGATGCACGCACGCACGTCGGGGTCTAGGTCAACGATTGATTGGGCTTTTTGATACTAGGTTGGTCATGCCCACCTATAGGCAAGGCGCGTGCCAGGCGCGGCCTCGAGGGACCGGGTCAGTACCACCCGGAAAGCCCGATAGATCGCTCATAGGCTAAGCCTATCACACGGCCTCCGACCGCACGGACGCACGCTGAGTTACGCAGCGCCGTAAGTGCGCGTAAACACTAGCGATAGGGGTATTGGGCCCCCGGCCGGGCCAAAGAAG
>Ga0307421_1000124_pt1 | contig 48400 bp, 47 predicted proteins | sample SalMarWE160270MG_FD_202163 | JGI IMG/M metagenome (GOLD analysis project Ga0307421, IMG submission 202163) | Salt marsh sediment microbial communities from the Plum Island Ecosystem LTER, Massachusetts, United States - WE1602-70 | ecosystem: Environmental > Aquatic > Marine > Intertidal zone >... | reverse complement strand
ATTTACCTGGTTCTGTGGGCTGAACAATAAGTGTATTTATAAATTTAATGAAAAACTCAAAGAGGTTCTGGCTGGCGCCTGCAATACTGTCCCATATCAGGGAAGATATGATTTCTTTTATCCAGTCAATCATTTGCATCTAATTAGGACCCTCCGGAAAAGCTAAACAGAAGCCATTTTATTTATTACATAATCTGCGAGCCAGGCCAGAAGGAATACTCCCCCGCTCATCACAATTGCCCTCCTAATATTTTTTAACGCTTCCTGCTTTTCAACTGCTTCCCCTGCCTGGTATTTAAATGCCTGTATTATTATAACCACTATGGTAACCACCCCGATCAAGGAATACATCCAGACTTTAACTTCATTTAAAATCTCAGCAATTGTGTCTATGTAAGGCATCTAATATCCTTTCCTAGAGGTTATAAGTTTTAATAAGATCTTCAATTTTTCCGGTAACGGTAAGGAGCATATCCTTCAGCTTTTTTCTATCATCTGCAGTTATTTCTGTTTGGAATGAGAAACTGATCTTTATATCTCTAATCTCTGAGAGGAGATTTTCACAAGTCTTTATCAACTTCCAGGCAGGATTACGTTCTGACTTAACCTTAGCAGTATCATTATCTGAATAAACCCTGCGGCTGCCGAATCTGGTCTTAACCTCTTTTGCAAGTTTTAGAGTCTCATCTCCGGACAGTTTTTTATCCTTTACAATTTTAGAGACTTTAAGGATCTCACCTTTACCGCCCTTTAATTTCCTCAAAGCCCTGCCGTGTTTCTCAGTTAGCTTCCTGCTTCTTATATCATCTTTTATTTCATCAGGAAGATTAAGCAGCCCTACAAGGTCAAGTAACCTCTGTTTTGATAGGCCCAGCTTTTTAGCTACTCCTACCCATGGTAAACCCAGGTTTACCTTTAAGGCCTTGACCCCCTCTGCCCGGTCAATGCTGTTAAGGTCCTCCCTGTGGAAATTTTCAATCAGTGAGATAAGCATCACATCATTTTTGGATACTTTTTTTATTACTGCTGGTATTGTTTTAAGTCCTGCTTGTCGAGCTGCTAAGAACCTACGCTCCCCGGCCACTATTATGTATTTTCCCCCAGAGGGGCGTACAGTAATCGGATTTATAATTCCCTGCTCTTTTATTGAATCTGCAAGCTCTTTTATAGTTCTCTCGTCGAATGTCTTTCTGGGCTGGTTTCTATCCTGTGCGATACGTGACAGGGAAATATTTGCCAGGCCAGTGGGAGTATTAACATCAAAAAGATCGCTGGGACGTTGTTCTTTCTTCTTTTCCTTAAAAAATTCAGAAATAGTATCTTCTACACTTGTCCTTTTTTTAGCCACCACTCATCACCTCCCGGGCAAGCCTGCGATAAGCTTCCGCTGCGTCCGAATCCTCTGCATATTCCAGTATCGAGTAGCCTCCTACGGAAGATTCCTTAAATTTTACTGTATCCTTTATTACGGTATCAAAAACCAAACCCTTAAAATATTTTTTTAGCGTAGCAAGAACTTCCCTGGCATGGATGGTCCTTTCGTTATGCATGGTAGGAAGTATGCCTTTAACTGTTAGATTTTTGTTTAACTTCCTTTTTACTTTCTCTATAGTCTGGTTTATAAGGATCTCCGCTCCCCTTAAGGCCAAGTAATCAGTTTCAACCGGAATGATAACTTCATCTGAGGCAGTAAGAGCGTTAATCGCTAAAATCCCAAGGCTGGGTGGGCAGTCAATTAAGATATAATCGTATATACTTTTAAGAGGACCCAGTATGTGTTTTAATGTCCTTTCCCTGTCCAGCATGTTCATAAGTTCAATTTCCGCTTTGGAAAGTTCAATATTTGAAGGAATAAGATCTAAATTTTTAATTTTTGTTTTAATTATAATTTCATCAGTATTTATATCTTTATCACTATTTTCCCTATTTATTGCCTCATATAAGGATTTATCTAAATTTTTCATATCTACTCCACAGGTTATAGTAAGAGATGCCTGGGGATCGCAATCAACCAGAAGGACCTTCTTTCCTTTTTCAGCTATAGCAGCTCCTAGGTTTAGCGCAGTTGTAGTTTTTCCTACACCGCCTTTTTGATTTGTTATTGATATAATTTTTGCCATTTTAATAAATATTAACATAATGTTGATTAAACAACAATATTTAGCTCGAAATGGCTTGATATTAAATTAGAAACTGTGTAAAAGATTATGGTAAGGTCATCTAAAATAAATTATTTTAAAAAGCTCTCTAAAAATAATATCTGTAATCCAAAATTAAAAATATTAACGTCTAGATTAAACTATGAAATTTCTAACTACTCTTAAAAGAATTGACAACTTCCAAAAATTTATCTAATTAGTAAAATATATATTATATTCTTTTAAATATAAAACCTTTAATATTATGAAGACTATTTCAAAACCGAGCTACTACTGTAAAGCTTGTAACAAGGAATTAACTTTAAAAGATAAAGTTTGCCCTTACTGTGGGAGTAACAAAAGAATAATAAATCTGACTATTTCTGAAACTCTTACACCCAGGGGTAGCTTAATTTCAAGAAAGTATCCTCGAGGTATAAAAAAATGGGTACTAGAAACAATCAGTGGTTGGTTTCTAAGTACAGATAAAGCAAAACACCCTAATGGTGTTAAAAAGATTAGAATAATTAATAGAGAAAATCCAAAAAAACCAAATAGTTATAAGGAAAAAATAATAGATTCTAAAACTGGTAAAATTATTCGTGATATTGAAGAACCTTTAGAAAAACATAAATGACATTTTTTATATTAAAATGAAAAAACCTCGCAGTAAAAAACATCATTATTTACCAAGTTATTATCTAAAAGGCTTTACTGATGATAGGAATTTCTTTTTTATTTATGATAAAAAAAGAGACAAAATTTTACCAAATGCACTTACTCCTGATACTTTTTTCTTTGAAAACAATCTCAATACTGTTATTTTGATGGATGGGAGTTACTCAGATTTCCTAGAGGATTTTTATACACAAATTGAAGAAACAACAAGGAATTCTTTAAATATTATTAGAACTTCCACTAACAGAAATCCAATTCAACTTATTGATATGATGAACCTTTTTTTATTTTTATCATTTTTACATTGGAGATTACCAAGCAACTCAAAATATTGTGAAGAATTATCAAAAAAATTTTTTAATAAAAACTATGAAGACCTTAATTTTTTCTCTATTAAAAATAAGAAAGATGGCAAAACTGCACCAAAAGAAATAATTGACAGAATAAAAAATTCTAAAGCTTTTAAAAAAACTGCGAAATTAATTATTCCACTTGCACCTTTTCGTTATAAAAACTGGGCCGATAAAATAAAAAATTGGAGATTTTTATATACGGGTGATGAGGAAATCTGGGATTTTGTTGGAGATAATCCTATCATTACAAGTGGAAATAAGGATCATGACCCAGTAAAATGTTTAGATGAATTTATCTTTCCAGTTTCCGGAAAGGCTCTTTTAATAAATATTAATAGACCAGTGTCTAAAGACCTACCTCCTCAGTTTACAGTAGAATTTAATGCTTCAATTATTGAAAGGGCACAAAGATTTGTGGCTTGCCAAAACAAACCATTTTTAGAATCTTTAATAGATTTTTACAGATTTCACGTTAAGCACGGCAAAACACATATAATAATTCCAGAACTATTTAAAACGTTAGAAAATTAAAATTTACATCTTAGGATTATTAACAGAATACACTCTAATGAATATAATAAGGAAATCAATAATATTTAATATGAGGAATTTTCCTTAAATATAAAATTTATTACATTTTCTTCTTTTTTAAAATTTCAATCAAATCTTCTTCTCTTTCATAAGCTTTTAACCTTCCAGTTAATATACCCAACCTATAATTTATCCCGTCACTCATTAGCCTCCAGTTAGTATCTTCCAAAAGTCTTTTTATTAGCTTCCTTAAAATCTGCTGGCTATCATATTCTTTCCTGTCACCTATTGTCTCTAACACCGAAAAATCAACGATTACATATTTCCCAATTTCTGGTTTTCCAAACTTCAAGTCAGTATAACCTTCTTTTTTAAGATTTCCTCCAATTAGCTTTTTTAACTGGATAACTGTAAGCTTTTTTATTTTCTGGACTTGTTGAATTATGGGATCTTTGTTCCTTCTTTCTTTTTCTTTATATTCATCATGAAGCTTTGACAGGAATTCATACATGCGAAGCATTCCCTCACCTACTTCATCGCTTACACAGAATTCTTCTCTATATTCAGAAAGAAGCTTCTTTTCCCTAGCTTCCCTTTCTTTTTGCTCTTTTTCTGATTTGCTGAAATCATAGGTCTCTTTATTTTTATAAGAACAATTTGGACAAGAGTAAAATGTAGTTAAAATATCTTTTGTGTATTTAGACTTTTCATCTAATGAATTATTGCACTTAGGACACTTCTGTTTTTTAAGTTTCCATTCTGTCCCATCCTCATAAAGTGCCTGCCTTTTCTTGCACTTTAAGCATTCAAATAAAAACAGGATCTTACTATTTTTTTCATATGGGTTGCGTAAATCTTTTAAAAGGACCTTAGTGGGGAAAAAGCATTTTTTACATAAGATCTCTTCAGGTGGAACTGCATTATCAAACCTTTCCTGTATTTTTCTGTCCCTTTCCATCCATTCCTGGACCACTCTTTTCTTATGCTTATACCTTTTAGTTTTTATAATGTTTACAACATAACTAGCTGTTTTGTTTACTTCCTTAAGAAATTCTTTATCATTTAATTTCTTTAATTCTAAATTATTTCTACCTTTTTTGAGATTTGCCTTTATGCCATTATAGTAAAGTAAGCATTCTTTAATAGTATAGAGATCATAACGGTCAATGTAATACTGATGTTCTTTTAGGTATTTATACAATGATAATTCCATATAATATTTTATGTTATAATCTTAACTAAAATAAAAAATTTCAAAAAGAGGTAAATTTAAGATAAATAATTTGGGTTTAAATTATTAAATCACTATCTCCAAACATCTCATATAATAATATTAATAAAGTTGAAATATATGAATAAAAAACAAATAAGGAGGACCAATCTAATGGGAATGGATTCTGAAGGAAATTTTTATTGTGATGAGCGATGCAATAATTTGATCATGGAAAGTACAGAATTTAAAAATTTTATTAATGAACTTAAACAAAAAAAAGAATCATCAAATGAAATTAAATGTAATAAATGTGGTGCCGTTCATCATATCACTGATGTCAAAATTTCCAACTCCGGAGAAATAATCGAAGTTCATGAAATCATTAGTTGAAACTCTCTTAAAGATAATTAAATTTCTTTACTAATGGAGTGAAATAATGAAAGAAAAAATATCAGTATGGCGCTGTAAAAAATGCGGTAAAATTCTAGCAACTTTAGGTGAAATGAGTCCCGGTTGTGGTGTATTTGGGCTAGACAAGGCCTCAGCAGATAGAATTCATTTTAAAAATAATAACCGCTATATTGTCTGTGAATTCTGTGGTGCCAAACATGCATTGATTAATGCCAGTAAACCCGGATTGCCTGGAGAAAGATTAGGTCATTTAATAGAAGAAAATAATGAATAAAATAAGTAAATAATCTTAATCCATTTTCTTAATACCAAAGTCAAATTTAAATACATTAAGAATTCTCTTCTCAATATTATCAGTAATATAGATATATAATATTAGCTCAGTAAAATTTCCTAAAGAGAGATAATCATCAAAAAGGGTTTTATATATTTCCTGTGATTTTTTATATGCAGAATGGAGTAAATCATAAGTTTTCTTATTTAAGAAAAATGATCTTGTAATTCCATACTCAGATGTAAGAGATTTCTTAAACTTATAGCCAATATCACTGGATATTTTTTTTAGTGAATAATTAAATAGATTGTTATAAAAATCAAATTTACTTTTTCCCTTATATCCAGCGTAAAAATCTAAAAAGTCACATATAACAATATAGCTTGGGTTTATTCTTATAACTTTTCTAATATAGTCTTTTTCCCGTCTTCTATTAACCATACCTGAATTACTTTCATTTGATTTGTTTACAGTATTGTTAACATTTTTAGCTAATAATATCATATTTAACCCTTTTCTTTAAAATTTATATTTTGTATTAGAATTACTTGAAATTAAGATTTATATTATTTTTTACAGCATAGGCTTTAGCCAGTGATACAAACATTGCACCCCTATTTTTTTTAATCTTTCCAGTAAGATATGTATCTTTGATTACACTCAAAAATATCCTTACCCTTTGTTCCGAGATCTTATCAGCTATAGTTCGAAATGCTCCCAAGCTGTGATTGTCATTAAGCTCTTCAGCTATTTCTTCAGCCAGTAGCTCCTTCTCTCTAGATCTATATCTCCCTGGTATATGATATTCATCCATTTTACTGTTTTTAGAACATTCATTTTTTGAATCAGTGTTGTTGCTATTACCAGAGTCCTCTGGTTTTATAAAACTGCATTTTCCCTCACTTCCTAAGGACTCCTTTATTTTTCTCCTAATGTCGTTGACATCCTCTTTATTTTCTTCTGTTATTTTTTCAATTCCATTCTTAGAGTTTTCAACAACCTCTTTACCACTAGCTCTCTTAACGTTTTTTAAACTGGTGTTTTTAATATTGGTATTATTAGGGTGCACACCCTTCACCAGAGGTGGTGCATGGTGTTCACCAGGGTGGTGCATGTCATGCACCACCTCTTTCCTAACATCTTTATCGAAATGTTTCTTCTTAACGGAAAGTAGAGTATACAGATTAGAGGTCTTTGAATTATTATATTTATTTATTCTTGGTTCTTTTTTTATAAGACCCTTTTTAACCAGAGAATTTATAATCATTTGAACCTGTCTTTCAGACATGGAACCCTTTTTTGCAATAGTAGGAACACTTGGGAAAGCTTTATCTTCTTTATCTACATATCTAGCAATAACAATATAGATCATTTTTTCATAAATATTTAAGTCCTGCCGGTCTAGCAGATCATTTTCCAGGTAGAACCAGTTTCTTACCCGACCATCTCTTAAATTATCCCTGTTCATTTCAAAGCTTTCAGTTTAAGTCTTTTTTAATACAAAAAGCCCAGTAATGTACCGAGCTTTTGTATTTAAATAACTTTGATTTTCTTTTTAAACTTAAGGTTTACGCTAGGTGAACTATAGCATTCGCTCGCCCAGCGAAAGGCTTTGTCGCTAGGCGAACTGTCGAACTTGTAAGGCTGCCCTGTGAGACCAATACCTCTTTTATTACCCTGTTTTTTATATCCAGAAGGATCACCCTGAACTGTTCCTTTTTTAAATCCTTTAGAAGAGGAATATAATAATTTGCTACTTCCTCACTGCACCTGAAGCTCAGATTATTTCCGTTTTTCTCCGATACAGCTCTTCTTCCCAGTTCAAGCGCAGCCATTACCTGAGCTGCTTTTGCCTTTCCTATTCCTTTAATACATGTAAGTTCACTAGCTGAAGCGTTAAGCAGTCCTTTTAAACTCTTAAATTTTGAAAGTAGCGCTTTAGCAAGATCCAGTGCTGACCTTCTGCTTCTATTATTGCCTGTCCCGGTCCTAAGCATTATGGCCATAAGCTCAGAGTTTGTAAGAGTACCGCTGCCGTTTTTTATTAGCTTTTCTCTGGGTCTTTCATCCCGGGGCCATCTGTTTATCGGTATATAGTCTTGCTGTATTCCACAATTATTCTTCAAAAGGATTTCCTTTATAAATTTTAATATGAATATAGATAATAATAGCCAAAATACGTATTTATGTAAATGGGCAAAATGAATTTCTAAAAAATGAAAAGACCCTTAAAGAATTTAATGTCTCTAGTGTATGGGTATATGGGATAATCCATAAATACTTTAAAAATGGTGGCACAATTTTTATAAATGTAATCCAGTACAGACAGGATTCTTATGAATAGTTTTAGAATGATTTATAAGTTAATAATGAAAATTACTTATGTATCACAATATTTCCACTATCTATTATTTCATCAAATACTATATGATCTCCATCTACTAATACATCAATACTTAACTTGTCACTGTCTTTCCCTAGAGAACCATTATCTTCCACTATTGTTGTAAAAGGATAAGAGCCTTCTCCATCTATCATTATATTACCTTTTAAGTAAGCTTTACTGCCTACCACTACCATATAGGTAAAATCGATTTCTTTATAGTCGGTAGCTGTGTTGTGATCAATCATCTCCAGGTTTCCTTTGAGTGTCCCGTCATTTTTATATTTTACTTCAAAGCCAAAATTGACTTTTTCGCTACTATCTTCTGGAACAAACCATCCTCCACCAGTAGCAAATGAGCCTTGCGGGTCATATACTGCACAAATTGCATCACTGGTTGGATCTGCAGTATAGTATTCACTCTCAATACTTGCTACTATCCTATACAAGCCTACTGGAAGATCTACTTGTATTGCAACTATACCATCTTGGTCTACAGGAGCAGTATAGGTTTCACTGAAACCTTCTTCTGTAGTTACATTAAATATTACTTCACCGGCATTAGCTATATCCCCTGGCCAGCCGTCATCTTCCTGGGTCACCAGACATGACAACGTAGTACTAGTACCAACTTGTACAAGAGTATCCCCAGTGTAGGCAAGATTTGCATTTTCTCTTTCTACTGTTATATACCCTTCAGCACAACTAGATAGGTAATCACTATCACCATAGAAATTTGCGCATATTGTATAGCTTTCAGTAATGGGTGCCTCTTCTACTATATATGAAGTGCTGGATACTTCCCCGTTTTCATCTGTTATAAGTGCTTCAGTAGGAAGCATGTAGCTAAATTCTACTTCCTTACCTTCAAGAGAAGTACCTTCAGAATTAAGAGTTGCTTTACCTGAGAGCATATCAGAATACTGGATACTTGAAGGAAAATCAAGGGCAAGCTCTGTAGTACTCTGCTGGGGAATTCCAGATACTGTAACTGATATACTGGCCTCACGCATAAATGGATCGATAGGTTCAGCTGGCGGTTCATCTGGAAGAGCTTGAACACCATCTATATTCTCGACAGTCATATCAAAGGTATATATGCCATCTTCTGTATATTCTGAGAAGTAATTGGAATATATACCATCATCAGAAGTTTCATCACCATGAGACTCAAGCCCATTATCAAAGAGAGTAATATCTACTGTGCTTCCATCAGGTCTTTCCACTGTTCCAGTGACTTCTGCACCGGCAACATAATCAACAGCCACAACATCAGATTGAACTAATATATTTTCTGGATAAGTATATTGATCTTTATCTGTATATACATCAAAGGAAACTCCTGGTGAATTGCCAATTACTGTTAGTGTAAATGGCTCTTCACCCATGACATCAACAGCATCAATTATAGCTTCCCATTCACCAGCCATAGGATCCTGTATCAGGTAGAATTCATAAGTATCACTTTCTACATATTCTATATCAGGATCGGTTTGTGCTTCTGGGGGATCAATTATAGTACCATCCGGTCTCTTGAGAGTAAGATCAAGGTCACTGCCCATCCACTCAAGTGTAAATTTTACTTGATCGTTAAATCCATCTATAAATACTTTTTTTATAATCTGACTAGAAGTAGCAATTATTCCTTCTTCGGTTGCTATCATATTAAAATATAAAAATTCATATGGTCCAAGTCCAGGACTATAATATACAGGAATATGCAGTGGAGGACTCCAAATCGGACCTCCAGCCCTTATTATACTGTCATCTATCGTATCTGCTAATCCCCTCCAAATTTGTATATAATAACCATCTACCTCATTGCCAAATAATGGAGCCCAAAAGATACCTGTCAAACTCCTTGTAGTCTCATGGTATTGATTAAGCCACGGATCAGGATCTATAAGTGTTAACATATAATAACCACCCTCTTTACGGTAGATTTTTGTCATATCCCTTAAGTTATCAAATTTAAAAGGGCTATTTGACCATCTTCCAAAATAATAACCATTAAGACAATATCTATGAGTCTCACCCCCAAAGAGATCACCAACGTCAACCCAGCTCAAACCTGCACATGAATCTCTATACCCATGTAGCTCTGAAAACTTAGGAGGCCACTGGGACCATTCATGCTCTGTACCTGGCTCTGAGTAGTTTATTTCTATCTCTTGTTCGTCTATATTTACTCCTAACAGACCATTCTCCAATACTTCTATCGGCATGGGTCTTATATAACCACAGTCGTCGCATATAGCGTCAGTTTCATCTGTCCATGGGTGTTTCTTGAATATATATCCGCCACAAGGGGTATAAATTTGACTACAATATTCATCATCTGCAGCCATGATTGTCTCAAAATTTTCTGTAACTACTTCCATACCCTGGATATCATGTAATGTTATTTCTTCCATGCCACTTTTAATCTTTCCAGTTTCTTCGTTTATTTTGAAACTCTCATACATTATCTGACCAGTATCCTCTGCATGACCCAGTCCAAAGACATGTCCTATTTCATGTGCTATGATATTTCTTTTAGTTTCTATATCGTAGCGGTATGTACCATCATCATTCCTTTCTTCGAACCTTGCCACATTAATGTAAAGAGTCCATTCCGTGATAAGGTAATCTGTATCAGGGTCTGAAATCCATTTAACTCTTATCCATGCAGGATTATCGCTACCTTGTATATTTACTAATCTTATAGTTCCCTTTCCACCACTTTCTACCGCTTCCATATTTATTATCTGGTAATCATTATTACCTGATATCTCTTTTCCTTTATCGACCCATAAAGCCTCTGCACTTTCAATTAAATCTTCATAAGAATCTGGTTCTATCTCTATACCTTTATAATTTACACTCTGATCAGAAAAACTATATGACGTATAATTCGAACCTATATGAGGGTTACTATCTGGTTTACCTTCATCTTACTCCCATAAACTAATGCCTGAACCTTCTTCTGTTTCATAATCCTTTAAATTATAACCTAGACCGAATATACAAATTATAAATATAATTAAAACCGCAAGTATTAACTTTATTTTTTTATTTGCCGCCATGTCTTAGCTTTCTCCCTTCTTCTCTAGAATAAGGTCCTCAAGCTCCTGTCCAAATTCTTCACCTTTTACATACACCGTAGTTTTAAAATATTCATCCTCTCTTATAAATTCTTCTTCTGCATTTCCTGTTAACGACTCTAAAATTTCATCAACATAATATTTTCCATCCTCCACAAGGATTATCGATGACCAATGTCCTACAGTGGCATAATCATAATACTCTGTAAAATCTGTCGTACCCGTATCAATTGATTTTTTTGTAAGAACTATATAGCGCTTATCTTTTTCCATCTCTATAGTGCCCGGAATCCAATTATTTGAACAACTGCCATTTGCAACCTTTATTACATCACCAACTTCTACAGAAGAATCCTCCGAAAAATATATTTCTTCTACCTCGAAGGTAAAAACATCCCTATAAAATTTATAATGAAGTTCCCCACCTATATATTCTTCAATGGCAATCTCTATAGCATCAATTACTGCCCCTTTAAATATAAATTCTGAATAATAAAATATTCCATCCTCATCATAAACAACTACCGATCCGCTTTCGACGTTATGTGGCTCTCTTTCTTCTACTTCTACACTTCTTGTATATGTACCTTCTTTAAAAATATTACAACTGAATATAAATAATGCTATAGAACCAATAAGTAAAAAAACTATTATTTTTTTAAACATAATACTACCCCTTCCTTTGATAGCTTTTAGATTAATCGCCAAATATTTACTTTCTTTACAGTTAGAACTAAGTAAAGCTTTTGATCTTACCAGTGAAACTACTAATAATTCAATTAAAAAGTAGATTCCCTTTATTAATACAAATTCTTACTAAACTAAATTGTAAAACCTGAATCACATTAATAGAGATTTACTTAGTAGTTCTTTACTTAGTAGTTCTTTATTTACTATTAAAACGTATTATCAATACATCTTATATTTGTATTATACTAATATTATAGAATTATAATGTCAATTAAAACAATATTATCTTTTTGAGTGTAATTACTATATTCTTTAGTAAAGTTTTAAAGCCATAATTCAGGATAGTCGAGGGTTCTCCCTTATTAAATTAAAAGTTTATTTTAAAATTAAAATTCTACACCTGTGTTACTTAAAATTAAGATTTATATTATTTTTTACAGAGTAGGATTTAGCAAGTGATATAAACATTGCACCCCTACTCTTTCTAATTCTCCCGGTAAGATATGTATCTTTTATTATACTTAAAAATATTCTTATTCTCTCCTCTGATATCTTATCAACTATAGTCCGGAATGCTCCTAAGCTGTGATCATCTTCAAGCTCTTCTGTTATCTCTTTAGCCAGCTGCTCTTTTTCTCTGGATCTATATCTTTTTGTCTCAGGATATTTCTTTATCTCAACTTTAGAGTTTTCCACAACCTTTTCTCTATCAGCTGTATTAACGTTAACTAAATTAGTTTTGTTAACGTAAGTATCATTAGAGTTGGATTTTCCGTATTCTAGAAGCTTATTTTTCCGTACTCTAGAATACGGATTTTCCATATTCAGAGACTCTTTAATTTCTGGTTTTAAAACATAAATAATATTGGACTTACCCTGTCCAAGCCTTTTATCAATTATTAGCTTATGTTGGACAAGCTTTCTTTTATATGTAGTAACAGTTTCCTTGTTTATTTCTAAAAGTGTTGAAAGCTCTTCTATGCTAAAAACTAAATATATAAATCCTTTTTCATCCTTCCAATTGTTCTTTATAGATAGATCCAGCCTATCTCTTAATATTGAATACATAAGTTTTGAACCAAGAGAAAGACCTTTATATTTAGGATTTTTAAACAGAGCTTTTGGTGTTTGATAAAACCTTAGAGTTACTTCTTCTTTAACAGTATAAAATCTGTCTGATGGTATAGAATTATATTCTTTATTTTTTTGGAAGCTACTGGAGTTACTGGAAGGTAGTTTAGGATTTTTACCTCCATTTTCTCTGCTATCTCTTAAGTTATTCTTATCCATTACAAGATTTTATTCGTAAATCTTAATACAATTTAAAAAGCCCGGCATTATACCGTGCTTTTTAATTAAATAACTTTGATTTTCTTTTTAAACTTAAGGTTTACGCTGAGCGAACTATAGCCTTCACTCGCCCAGCGAAAGGCTTTGTCGCTAGGCGAACTATCGATGACGTCAAGGACCCCTGTGAGATGAGTACTTCCTTTATTACCCTATTCTTTATATCCAGAAGCAGTATCCTAAACTGCTCCTTCTTTAAGTCCTTAAGAAGAGGGATATAATAATTTGCCACTTCCTCGCTGCATCTGAAGCTTATATTGCTTCCGTTTTTCTCCGAGACTGCCCTTCTTCCCAGCTCAAGTGCTGCTATGATCTGTGAAGCCTTCGCCTTTCCTATACCCTTGATCTCTATAAGCTCTGCAGCCGAAGCGCCAAGCAATTCATTTAAACTCTTAAATTTAGTAAGCAGCACTTTAGCCAGGTCCAGTGCCGACCTGCTGCTGTTATTATTATTTGTTCCTGTCCTTAACAGTATTGCCAGAATTTCAGAGTTTGTAAGATGGTGGCTCCCATGTTTTATTAGCTTCTCTCTGGGCCTTTCATCCTGAGGCCACCTGTTAATCGGTAAATAATCCGTTTCAGTAATATAATTTTTTTTCAAAAAAGTCTTTCTCTATGAATTTTCATATTAAATAAAAACAATAATAGCTTATTTACACATTTATGTAAATAAATAAAAAATTTAATAACTTCTTTTGACATATGGTACCAAATTCAGTATATATCACTAAAAGGAATTAAAATAAATGATGGTTAATTATTCCAAAACTTCTCTAGAACAAAAAACTTATTCTTACTGCTCCCCACCTCTATATACAGTTTTATGACTATAATTTCCAACCAGAAAGATATCCAGTTAGATATTTTATATCTAAAATAAAATATAAACTTTTTCTATATAAAGAAAACAGGAAATTTAAAATAATATAGTTATTTTAATCCCCCAAAGTTTCCTTCGAGGGATTGAATTTAAGGTTTTAGGATACAGTCTCGGTCAGCTCCGGCAGTTTTTAAAGAGAATTTCTTCTAGTCAATATCCTCAACATCTCCCGGCCCATCAATATCACCAGCTTCATCTGCATCTTCAATTTCACCTGTTCCATCATCGACTACTGTTTCGTTTATCGAAGTGTTCTCTGTAGCTGATGCCTTTTCAGATGTTGCCGCCAGTGTTAAAGGCAGATAAACTGCTAGCGTGAGGATTATTACTGCACCTATAATAATTGAACTCATCTTTAAAGCCTTTTTCTTTGCCATCTAAAATTCACCTCCTTTGTTTCTTTTTCAAGATTATCTTTTCAGAAGAAGACGAACATTCTATGAACAGGTAAATCAAAAGATCAGTTAATATTGATAAAAAGTAAATATACTAAAACGTTAAATACAATACCTATCACGAAACAAAAATATATCCTTATTCATCAGATATTCATCTTTTTCTGTTATAATCCGAGCTTTAGATAAAATATTTAATACAAACTGGATAATAAATTAAAAGGGGAAAAATAGTAATTAAAAAGTGGTTGAAAGATCAAAATGAAAAAAGAAGAAATAATAATTGACATAAAAATGCTTGTAAAAAAATATAAAGATTTTCTAGCATTGGATAACCTTAATCTTCAAATCAATAAAGATGAAATATTTGGATTTCTGGGACATAATGGCGCCGGGAAAACTACAACTGTAAATATACTCACATCTTTGCTCCCCCCAACTTCAGGAGGTGCGGACATTTGTGGATTTGATATTTCTAAAGACAGTATAGAAGTGAGAAAAAGAATCGGATACTTGCCCGAAAATGTAAAATTTTATGAAAATCTTACAGCTTATGAGAATTTAGAATATCTTGCGCAATTGTCGGGGATAAAAAATACGGATAAAAGTATTAAGGACACACTAGAATTTATTGATTTTAGAGGATTTGAAAACAAAAAGGTCGGTGAATTTTCCAGGGGAATGAAACAGAGAGTCGGGATCGCTCAGGCGATTATCCATAAACCTGAGGTACTATTCCTGGATGAGCCGACCTCAGGGCTTGATCCAATGGGAATTAAAAAACTCCGTGAAGTTATTTTAAAAATTAACAGTGAAAAAGGAATAACTATCTTTTTAAACACCCATCTACTCTCAGAAGTTTCAAAAGTATGCTCTACCATAGGAGTTTTAAGTCATGGCAGGTTAATTTATAAAGATTCTATCGAAAATACCTTAAAAAAATTCAAGGACGAAGTTTCCCTCGAAGAGATATATTTTAATATTGATTCAGAAAAGAGAATCAAATAATCATGTGGAAAAAGATCTTGAGTGTTTCAAGAAATGAGTTTAGAGCCCTATTTAAGGAAAAGACTTTCATCCTCTTATTAATAATATTTATCTTAATGACAATTTTCTCAACTTATATCGGCTGGTCCACAAAAAATACAATTGAAAAAGTATATCAAGAAACAGTTATAAAACTTAAGGAAAGCGGGGCATCAGGAATACCACTGGATACATTCCTTATTGCCCCGGCATTGTCAATTCTAAAAAATATGATTGTTTATATATTTTTAATTGGTTCCCTGCTGGCAATAATAATAGGGCACTTTTCTTTTATGAGGGATAGAATAGCGGGTATTTCAAAAATTGTTTTTTCAAGGACTATCTCGAGAAAAGAATTTATTACAGGGAAAATAACAGGAATTTTTAATGTCCTAGCTCTAATAATTTCGGTGTCTTTTATAATAAGCTATGTTTCCATAATTTTGGTCACGGGTCATCCGCTTTCCGGCAATGAGACAATAAAACTGTTAATTTTTTATTTGATTTCTTTAGCTTACCTGATTATTTTTGCAATGCTTGGCCTATTTTTTGCGATTTCTTCTCGGAGTGAGTCTCTTGCATTAGTTAATCCTATTATCATATGGATTATAATAAGTTTTGTCTTGCCACAGCTAACATCTGCATTAAATCCCAGTGCTCTATTAAATCCTGTAAGTATTCAAGGGGTTGCACCTCATAGCAGGTTCTTTACGATTATACAGGAAGTAATCAAACCTTTCTCACTATCTGAAAATTATAAAGAGCTTGGAAGCTCACTTCTTGGAGTGGGGCCAATAAATACAAATACCCTGCAAATAATAATTAATAATTCTGCAGGAATATTGCTGATACTTTCTTTAATAGGCCTTTTAATCTATGGAAGCATATTTTCTATGAAAAAATTCGATGTATGTGAAGAGGAAGTTGATGGGTAATTCAAAAAGTACAGTTGCAGTTATAGCCAGGAAAGAATACAGAGATTCAATTAAAAGCAAATTGTTTTTGACACTGGTAAGCTTTTTGATTTTACTGATAGTAGTCTCTATTGTGGTTTCATCTTTTGATTTTAAAAGCCAGGTTGCAGACTACAGGAGCTCAGTCAAGATCCTGGAGGATATGGGAAAGTCCTCCGAAATACCGTCTATGCCGCAATTTTTTCCTTTGAAATCTATGCGAGGGGTCATTGAATATATAGAAATAATCGGTGCAATAATTGGAATAATACTGGGATATTTAAGTATTTCCAGAGAAAAGGGTAAAAGAACTTTACAGCTTGTACTTAGCAGACCTATAAAAACTGCTGATATTATAACCGGTAAATTCATTGGAAACAGTTTTTTGGTTTTACTGGTTTTACTGGCTGGATTATTTTCTGCATTTTTTATTATCTGGGGTATTGGCGGTTTATTGCTAAATATAATTGAGGTGATAAAACTCCTGCTTGTTTTTTTGTTTTCATACTTCTATATAATGTTTTTCTTTTGTCTTTCATCAATACTCTCATTATGGTTTAAATCACTTTCAAATGCCCTTATAATCTGTTTTATTATCTGGCTGATTTTTGTGCTTATAATACCTCAGATAGGTGATACTATGGATCCGGACAATCAAATTCCCGGAGGCTTTTTTAAAAGTATGAATATTGATAAACCTCAGGAAGAAGAGATCATGGCAAAGTTTTCCACATATGAAACCACAAGGAACGCAATTGAGGAAAGTTCGATCACTAAGCATTATGAACGATTGAATTTTGCAATTACTGGTATAAAGGAAAAGTATAACGGTAAAGATTTAAGATTTATCTTTAAGGATAGCTGGAAGGACCTTGTCTGGGTTTTTTCTTTTCTGCTTGCGGCATATTTTATGGAATATGCTGTTTTATCTAATAAAAGACTAATTTTTTATGGAGATTAAGATGAAAAAAAGAAATATTATAATATTGATTATTGTTGCAGTCGTAATTGTTTCTGTGGTATTTGTACTTACTGACTTAAACAGGAAAAATTCTGCAATCACTTCAAATTCTACTGCAGATAGTGGGAATGTTACTGAAAGTAAAGATGCTCAGGCGTCAAACGATAAAGATGCAGATAATGACGGCCTCCCCGATATAGTTGAAAAAACCCTGGGTACAGACCCTAATAATAAAGATACTGATGGAGACAGCCAAGATGATATGGATGATAAGAACCCGGTATTTACAGAGAATCCGATTGATAATAATTCCATAACCGAAGGCTTTGTAATCACTTCATTGCTTGTTGAAAATAATATAGACCCTGTTACCAATAAGGCAGTAGACGATCATTTGGAAATTGAACTTAAAAATACATCGGGAAATGAGCTTAAGGGTTTTGAAGTATATTATACCATAAAGGACAATGATACAGATGTGATAGAGGCTTACTATGTGAATCTGCCTGATTTTATATTAAAGAGTGGTGAGACTAAATCGATTAATTTTGATAACAAGGATGGGAATGGTCATTATAGTGTGAATATAAATAGCATTTATTTTACAACTATGAGTGCAAAAGTATTTGAAGTTACCGTGAGCACGGATGGATTTAAACCTGTTTCCGGAAAAGTAAATAAAGATCCAGGCGGGGAAGAAAAGGCAGATTAATTTTAAACTTTATGGATCGTTAAATGGATGAAATGTAACCATGATTTCGGTCCCCTTGCCAGGCTCGCTATTAATTTTAATAGTACCTTTATAAAAATCTACAATTTCTTTTACTATGGAAAGGCCCAGACCAGAGCCTCCCTCATAAATACTTCTGGCCTTGTCCACTTTGTAGAACCTTTCAAAAATACGTTTTTGCTCATCTAAAGCTATCCCTATACCTGTATCTTTAACAGTCAAGATGGTACTGTGCTTATATTTTTTTAAAGAGAGTAGTACTTCACCACCTTTTTTATTATAATCAATTGCATTTTTTAAAAGATTAGCCACAAGGCGGTTTATTTGATCAGAATTTCCCATTATATGAAGTGCTTTTTTTATATCCTCATTCAGGCTAATCCCTTTACTGTTGGCATATGCTTTAATTGATTTAATTTGATTTGAACAAATAGAAGAAAGATTTATTTTATCCTGATTCTTTTCTGGTTTTGCCGAATCGCTGCGAGTCAGAAAAAGTAGGTCATTTGACATATTTATTAATTTGTCTACTTCTTCAAGCAGATCTTTATTAAGGTCTTGATAGTCTTTTAAGGTTTGATTTTTTTCTATAGCCATTGTTTCAATACCTGTTTTCATTATTGATAGTGGAGTCCTTAGTTCATGTGCGGAGTCTGAAACAAATCTTTTTTGCTCATCCAGGGATTTCTTAATTGGCTGCAGGGTTTTTCCTGCTAAAAAGTAAGCCAGTCCGGATATAATAAGGACAACTCCAATATCAGTTACAATTAAAACTAATTTCAATCGGTTTATAGCACTGCTTAAGATTACATACTGAGTGTTTATTTCAACTTCAGAAAAGCCTTCTTCTTCAAATTCAAAATTACTGGCAATATTACTAACAAAGAGTGCATACAGCATAATGCTGAATGCAATAATTACAATAAGCAGGGTAGCTATATAAAAGAAAGTCAGTTTTAATTTTGCCTTAAAAAAGGCATTATTCCTTAAATTTGTAACCCAAACCACGAATGGTCTCAATATATTTTTCATTTTTATCATCCAATTTTTTCCTTAACCGTTTTATATATACATCTACAATATTGCTGAAGGAGTCATATGCAAAATCCCAGCAATGATCAATTATCTGTTCTCTATTTAGAACCTTGCCCTTATTGCGCAATAAATATTCAAGTACCGAGTACTCCTTAAGGGTAAGATTTAATATTTCACTACCTTTTCTAACCTCTAGAGTTGAATTGTCGACTGTTATATCCTGGACTTTAAATATCTCAGGGTTTTTACTAGGTGGGCGCCTGAGTAGTGCCCTTATCCTTGCTAGAAGTTCGCCAAATGCAAATGGTTTAATAAGATAATCATCTGCTCCACTGTCAAGCCCCTTGATCCTATCATCAATACCATCCCTGGCTGTAAGCATCAGTATGGGAGTATTTATATTACTTTTACGTAATAATCTGCAGACCTCTATGCCATCTTTTTTTGGAAGCATTACGTCCAGTATTATAAAGTCATATTCGCCATACAGGGCCATTTTTTCGCCTTCCTGGCCATCATAGGCAAAATCTACAGAAAAGCTTTTATTTTCAAGGCCTTTCTTTATATAAGCAACCATTTTTTTTTGGTCTTCAACTAATAGTAATCTCATCTTCTTAAGAATTTTTACTTTTTACATAAATATTATTTAGTATAGATATAAAATAAAACTGTAGCAATCAAATAACAAAGAATACCCATTAAAAAAGTCATAATAAATCCAAATGAAATACTTAGATATAGCCCAAGGACAACAGCAAATGTTGAAAATACACTGCTGATAGCAAAAAATATTGTCGTATGCTTTTGGCTTATGTATCTTTTAACTTTTTCCATCCCATTTGGAAAAGGGATTCCCATACAGTATCCCAATGGGAATACTGTTAAAGCAATAACCATAGAATTTAATAACGGACCACTGGAAATAATTTCCATTAGATACTTGTTAACAAAGAGATGATAAAGTGCGAATAATACAATACCTGTAAAAGCGTATGCAAGTTGTTTATTTGAATACCTTTTTGAAACATAACTTCCTACTCCTGAAGAAAAAAGTAATGCTCCAAGAATGAAAATAAATGAATATGTTGGAGACCCCATATAATTCTGGTAAATTTTCATAAGTACTATCTCTATTATAAAGTAACCCAACCCGATCAAGGAAAAGTAAGCTACGAAGTTTAGACCAGACAAATACTGCTTTCTCTTCAGTGTCTTACCAAGAAAGATAAGTGATATTATAAATATTATAAGGCATAGAATACCTGTGCTATATAATATCTTTTTTACTGCGCTTTCCTCTTTGTATACCGCGAATATATACGGTCTATCATCAGTATTCGGGTTTAGTATAATATCGCTTCCAAAGAAATTATCTTTACTATCCGAATTAATGAAATTGGCACATTCAGTATCTAATTTTTGGTATGGTAAATACTCTAATCGTGTGTATTCACTAATAACTTTTAAAACATTTTCCCTTTTGTACTGATAGTCAAGCCATGTATTGAAATAGTTCATATCCTTTTCCGTAAGGGGAGCCTTTTTAATTACTATCATTGTGTACCAGTTGTTATTACTCTCATTATTGTTAGATTTCCAGTTATAAATAAAAAAATGGTCCTGGGGATTTTCGTAGCCCTCTTCTTTTAGAACAGTATAAAAATTATTTATTAACCTAAAAGTTGCCAGTTGCGCTCTTTCATTTATAGTTCTTTCTTCCAGCAAAATAAAACCGTCATCAGCCAAATGGTTAAAATATTCTCTGATGGCATCATTCGTATGCAGGAAATCCGGTTCACCGATGGAACCAATGTTTTTAGTCTTATAAGTATTTAGTAGAGTTATAAGATCATATTTATCATCTGTCTTTTTTAAAAATGTCCTTGCGTCAATTATATCTACTGATATATCTTCATAAGCCCTTCCACTATATTCAAAAAAATCATTTTCCATAATCGAGACGATGCCTGGATTAATTTCAACACCCTTTATCAGTGAATAATCTCTGGTCAGGTGTTTTATCGGTTTTACTATTCCCTGGGCTGCCGTACCAACAATTAAAACATGTGGGTCTTTCTCAAATAGCCTGCATTCATTTTCATTTTCAGTAAACATGAAGGGAATTCTAAGATCATTTTCCCAGGATAAAGCATCCAAACCGGTTATTCTATCCTCAGAATATCCGTCATAGTTGACAAAAATAGTAGACTTCCCATCTTTAGTAATTCTTTTATATACAGATATCCTTGAAACCAGGTTATCTTTCGAAAGGATATACTGATAATCCGAAGAAGTATGTCGCCATAGACAAAATATTTTATAAGGATAAGAATCATCATAGCATTTTGTTATTTTTTCCAGTTCCATGCTATGTTTTATCAAGTTAAAGACCATTAAAAGCTGGGTGCCAACCAGTAAAAAAATAAATGTAGTTTTTATAGCTTTTTTAAATCTTTTTATTTTATAAAACAGTCCTATAATCGAAAGTAGACCTATGCAAAGCAATAGTGCATTCTCAGTTTTTAAAAGTGGTATAAGAATAACTGAAATAAATACTCCAAATGTTCCTCCTAGTAAATCAAAAAAATAAATTCGGTTTGAATTTTTCTTTTTAAAGAAAAATGTGATGGTTATACTTCCTAACAGAAAAGGCAATATCATAAACGGGGATAAAAATATCTTTGTTGGAAATCTTACAACATTTATAAAAGCAAGAATGATGGATACTGCCAGTGATAACACTAATAAGTAAAAGGTGAGTTCACTATATTCTTTTATAAAATAAGTAATCAGTGAACCGATTGCCAAGCCAATAAGTGCATATGAGATAATAGATATAGCATCTAAGTAATTATGAGTAAACATCAAGATATGAAAGAAGGCTGTTTCCAAAAAAAGTAAGACAAAAGAGATAATAAAAACCTGAATTTCTTCTCTTTTGAATTTTATATTATTAAGATAGTTATAGTGTCTTTTAACCATTTATATTAATATTAGAAAACTACTAAGGGTACTTTTAGGTTTTTTATATAAAATACCCACCAGATAGATAATTATTTTAATTTGGTGCATTTTGGTTAAATTTAATCCCCTCACAGAAACTAATCTTGAGGGGATTAAACTGAAAACATTTGATAATTACTCTATGCCTTCAAATTCATGCTGTGCATCAGCACCGTCAGCGTCTTCATGACCTCCACCAGGTAGATTTTCATAAGCTTCATCAATATCACCTGCTTCTTCTGCCTCATCTACTTCGTCAAGATCATCTGCTTCGTCAATATCTTCTACTTCTTCCTGTACATTATCCAAGTCCTTTACTACTGAAGTTTCTTCTGCAGCAGTAGTACCTTCAGTATTAGCTGTAGCTCCTATTAAAGGAAGAGAAAATATTAACATACTGACAATTGCTATAGCAAGAGTAAGAATGCCAAACTTTCCAAATTTCATCTTTCTCATATAATCTCTTCATCTCCTTCCTTTCTTCAATATATTGATATTGAGGTTAACCTTCCCTTAATGGTTAACTGTAACATACTAAGATGAACATACTATGAATAAAGCGCAGTGAACCCCATTTTTATATGCTTAAACACTTATATGTACACAAACTAAGAGATGATAAATGTACTAGTAATTATTGAGCTCGGAAACATTAATTTAATACCAGAATTACCTAAAATTAAGATTTATGTTATTCTTTGTGGCATAGGATTTAGCCAGTGATATAAACATTGCACCTCTGTTCTTTTCAATTCTTCCGGTAAGATATGTATCTTTAATTATGCTTAAAAATATTCTTATCCTCTGCTCTGAGATCTTATCAACTATTACCCGAAATGCTCCTAAACTATGATCATCATTTATTTCATCCGCTATTTCTTTAGCTAGTAACTCCTTCTCTCTAGACCTATACCTTTTTAGCCCAGGATATCTCTTTATCTCCTCTCCAGAGTTTTCCACAACCTCTTCCTCTCTGGCACTATTAACGTTATTTAAATTAGTTTCATTAATATAAGTATCATTAGGGTTGGATTTTCCGTATTCTAGAAGTGGCTTTTTTCGTTTTCTAGAAAACGAATTTTCCGTTTTTAGATATTCCTTAATTTCTGGTTTTAATACATAAATCCTATTAGACTTCCCCTGTCCTAGTCTTCTATCAATTATCAATTTATATTTAACAAGTTTTCTTTTATATGTAGTAACAGTTTCCTTATTTATTTCTAAAAGTGTTGAAAGCTCCTCTCTGCTGAAAACTAAATATATAAATCCTTTTTCATCTTTCCAGTTATTTTTTATTGAAAGATCCAGCCTGTCTCTTAATATCGAATACATAAGCTTTGGGCCAAGAGAAAGACCTTTATATTTAGGGTTTTTAAAAAGTGCTTTTGGCGTTTGATAAAACCTTAGGGTTATCTCTTCTTTTAAAGTATAAAATCTATCTGATGGGATAGAATTATATTCTTTGTTGTTTAAAGAGCAGGTGGAATTACTTGAAGGTATTACAGAACTCTTACTTCTATTTTCTCTATTATCTCTTAAGTTACTCCTTTTCATTATAGGATTTCCTGCTTAAATATTTATCCAATGTAAAAAGCCCGGTGATGTACCGAGCTTTTATCTAAATAACTTTGATTTTCTTTTTAAATTTTAAGTTTACGCTGGGTGAACTACAGCCTTCACTCGTCCAGCGAAAGGCTTTGTCGCTAGGCGAACTATCGAACTTGTCAAACTTCCCTGCGATATCAGTACCTCTTTTATTACCTTATTTTTTATATCCAGTAGCAGTACCCTGAATTGTTCCTTTTTTAAATCCTTTAGAAGAGGAATATAATAATTGGCCACTTCCTCGCTGCACCTGAAACTTTTATTATTTCCATTTCTCTCGGAGATTGCCCTCTTACCCAGCTCAATTGCAGCTATTACCTGGGCTGCCTTTGCCCAACCTATACCTTTGATCTCAGTAAGTTCAGCAGCTGAAGCATCAAGCAGTTCATTTAAGTTTCTATATTTAGCTAGTAGTGCTTTTGCAAGATCCAGAGCTGACCTGCTGCTGTTATTATTACATGTTCCGGTCCTCAGCATTATAGCCAGAAGCTCACAATCGGATAGGTACTCTGGACCTTTTTTTATAAGCTTCTCCCTGGGTCTCTCATCCTCTGGCCACCTGTTGATTGGTAAATAGTCCATTTCTACCCTGCAATGATTCTTCAATAGGTTTTCCTCTATAAATTTCTATATTAAATAAAAATAATGATAGCTTATTTACACATTTATGTAAATATGTAAAGTGAAAGTACAATAATTTCTTTTGACACATGGTACTAAATTTAGTACCATGTATTCTGGTGATAATAATGAATACAATTTCAGCAAGTAAAGCAAGAAGCAATCTATATAAAATTCTAAATGAAGTAAAGAACGGTCTAAAGAGTTATACTATTACTTTAAGGGGTGAAGCTCAGGCTGTGGTTATTAATCCTGAAGAATTAGAAGCATGGGAAGAAACCCTTGATATTCTAAGTGATAATAAACTGATAGCACAAATACTTAAAAGCCAGGAAGAGATAAAAAAAAGCGAATACCTAAGTGAAGATGATGTTATAAAAGAACTAGATATCTCTAAAAAAGAACTGAAGTAAATGAAGGTCAATTACTCAAAAACCTCTCTAAAACAATTAAAAAAACTTTCCAAAGCAAAGCAGATTGAAGTTTTAAAAAAAATCGAAAAACTTAAAAACTATCCTGATGCCGGTAAAAAATTAAAAGGACCCTTGAAAAATTTTAAATCACTAAAAGCCTGGCCCTATAGAATAATATATCAATACTCAGAAAATACTAATACAATTTTTATAAATGTAATCCAGCACAGACAGAGTGCTTATAAATGATTATAGAATAATTAAAGAAGGTAATAGATATAATTAAATAAATTTTTTTATCCTATCTAACTATCCAATTTCCCACTCGCAGTAAGGGTCGCCAGCTACAATGCACTTTGTTTCTATAACCCGCTTTTGTTTAACTGCAAGTAATAACCCGTTTAAGAAACCGGTGGTGAAATAACAGCTAGGTTCCTTAATCCTGGTCGCTACTATTAATGTCCTTAAGCTCTCGCAGTTCTCTATTATCTTTATAGTTTTATCCTTCCATGTAACCTTTCCTACCTTACAATAATTCATAAAGTCAAAAACCCTCTTTAAAGCCTCATCCTCACTTAATCCTGCAGCTATTAGGTGCTCGCCGATTTCCTTGCCTGCTTTAACGCCACCCATCCTTTGAGCCATTCGGAACCTTTCTCCAGCTATATGAGGAAAACCCATAAGATGCATAAGTGTATGCACATGTATATCATTTCCCAATTTTGGCCTCTCTGGTAGGGGTTTTTCTTCAAGAAGAAATCCTGTTATATGCTGTATTAAACGCTTATATATTCTCTCAACAACCGCAATATCCTTCTCCAGGGAATCTTTCAGTTCATTTATTTCCCCGGGAACTACTTTCCATTCACAGTAAGGGTCTCCTAATCCTATACATTTAGTCTCAATGGCATTCCAATCTCTTTTTCCATTCTCCCAGGTCATTAATATACCTGCGAAGTAAGGAGGGGTATGCGAAGCAACTGCGGTACCAATATTATCTAATCCCCAGCAATCCGAGCTTTCATGTATTCTAAAGTAGTGCTCATCGGTCTTGGATCTATCTTGAAGATATTCCAGTATGCCAATTCGTTCCACTTTTGGGGCAGGCCAGTAATGATATTTTTTCATATCCTTCACCCTGCTGAAGTCCCTGGGAAATAACCCCAGCAATGTAAATGATTTTAGCATTAGTCTAAGCCTCAATGGGGAATAATTGAGAGTCTCTCTCATACTGCTTTCCTCTTTATTTAAGTCATATATCATTGTTGAAAATTTTTTAGGGTCCCATAGCATACAGCTCCAGTGTGCAAGGTTAGGCCAGAATAAATTGACATAGTCTCCAACTTCATTCCTTAAACCTTTTCCCTTTAGATATGACCGGAAAAAATGCCTCATCATAGCAGGATCGAAACTCCAGGTAGGTCTTACTCCAACTAAATCCTGTTCTATCGGAGCTTCAATTTTTTTAGGTTTTAATCCTGGGTGCTTAACTACATTTAATAACTGCTTATCTTCTCTCATCTCCATCTTTACTAATCCGTCAGATACACTCATCATAGCCCCAATATCTTCTTCCTTGCCACAACCTTCATCTATGGTAGCTAACACTGAATTACCCTCAGAGACAAACTTTGATAAAAACAGCCTCATGAACCTAACAACCTCCATACCGTTAAAGAGATAAGGAGAAGTTAGTGAATCAAATACAAGTAATGTGTTTTTTTGTCCTGTTCTCTCACGTAGTTTGGTAATAGCTATGCTCAGGCTGTTTAAGTCAGAACAGTTGGCACATATCATAGCTTCTCTCGGGGCACACGCCAGACCTACTGTTTGGGTAAAGGCATCCACCAAATTTAGCTCTTCTCTTTCTCCTAATCCCTTTTCCCTTAAAAGTTTTGTAACCTCTGAAGGGCCCTGTTCTGTGGTGACCAATATTACCGGTCTATCTGTAGCTATACTCCTAATAACTGTCTGATGGCAGAAGGTAGATTTCCCTGCTCCCGGAGCTCCCACAAGCAAAATAATACCTTTATCTGACATCTCCTGTATCTTGGCTAATGACATTTATTTACTCCTTATTTGAATCAAATATTATCTTACTTAAAATTATGGTTATCCAGCATACTTATAACACCTTGAGCATATCAAATATTCTCAAAAAGAAGTTTAAGATATTTGATAACCTTTTTCATTATATAACTTATAAATTTTATAAGTTATTTTCAATTTTTAGTCCATAAATTTATCTAACTATATGATTTCCCATTCACAGTAGGGGTCACCAGCTACAATACACTTTATTTCTCTAACATGCTGGTTCTTCACCGCCAAGTATAAGCCGTTAAGGAAGCCCGTTGTGAAATAGCAGCTAGGCTGCTCCGCTCTTATGGTCGCAAGCTTCATACTGAAGCTCTCGCAGTTATCATATATCCGTATCGTTTCTCCTGCGGTAATCTTCCCCACTTTACAGTGTTTCAAGAAGTGTAGAACACGCTTTACCGCTTCATCCTCATCTAGCCCCGCGCCCATCAAGTGTTCGCCGACCTCCTTTCCAACCTTAGTGCCGCCCATCCTTAACGCCATCTGGTATCTCTCACCAGCCAGGTAGGGAAAACTGAAGCCATGCCCAACCGCATGGAGCGAAATATCGCTCCCCAATTTTGGTCTTTCCACAAGCGGCTTTCCATTGAGCAGAAATCCGGTAAGACGGTGCATCAGCAAGTCGTGTACCCTTTCCATAGTCTTGCTGTCTATAACCTCTAGAGAGTCCTTCAGCTCATCTATTTGCCCTGGCACAAGCTTGAATTCGCAGTAGGGGTCGCCTAACCCGATGCACTTCGTCTCAATGGCGTTCCAGTCCCTCTCGCCCCTCTCAAATCCTTGGCACATCCCTGCAGTGTTGGAAGGCAGATATGAAGCCATTGCCACGCCTACGTTGGCGAATGCCCAGCAGTCAAAGCTCTCGTATACCCTAATGTAGTGTTCGTCGGTCTTGGAGACATCATCAACATATTCAATAATACCACTGCCCTCCTGCTTGCAAAAGGAAGCAAAAGCATTTAACATTTTTTTCATGTCTTTGACACTGCTGAGGTTCCCGGGCATGAACTTGAAGAGGAGCCTTATTTGCCAGGGAAAAAACTGGAGCATCTGCTTAATTGAGGAAGCATCCTCCTTGTTCAAATCGTACTTCATCCTCGGGAACCTTTTGGGGTCCCACAGCATACCGCTCCATTGAGCGAGGTTTGGCCAGAACAGGTTCACGAAATCACCAACCTCTTTTCTCAGCGGCACTTTGCCTCCATGAAAGCTCGATTGAATAAACTGTCTTAATGCAGTTGAGTCCCAGAGATTGTTATCGAACAGGAATTTGACTCCAATTCGTCCAGGCTCCAATGATCCCACAGGAGCTTCAATCCTCGTCGGCCTCACCTTTGGGTGCTTCACCACATTTACGATCCTTGACCTCTCTCTTACCTCCATCCTAATGATGCCATTGGCGGCACTCATCATTGCTCCCAGGTCTTCTTCCTTGCCACAGCCTTCATCTATCAGAGCCAGTACCGAGTTCTCTTCCGCAGCGAATTTCGATAGAAACAAGCGGATGAATCTGGCAATCTCGGCACCGCAGAACAAGTAAGGAGAAGTGAGCGAATCAAAAGCGAGCAATATGCCTTTTTGCCTCACTCTCTCCCGTAGTTTGGTGATGGCGATACTCAGGCTGTTTAAGTCAGAACAGTTAGCACAAACCGTGTCCGAGCGCTGTGGGCACGTCAGCCCCACTGTCTCGGTGAAGGCATCAACAAAGCTCAGTGGCACTGGCTCTGCCATGCCTTTTTCCTTCAGAAGCCCCATAACCCCAGAAGGACTTTGTTCAGTGGTGACGAATATTATCGGCTTGTCCGCAGCTATGCCGTTGAGAACCACCTGACGGCAGAAGGTAGATTTCCCTGCTCCTGGAGGTCCTGCCAGCAGGATCAGGTTGTTCCTCGGCACCTCCTGTATTTCAGCTAGTGACAATCCTCTTTCCACCATGTTGACACCATCCTCCTATCATAACTGACTATATGATTTCCCACTCACAGTACGGGTCATCAGACACAATGCATTTTGTTTCTATAACCCGCTTTTGTTTAACTGCAAGTAATAACCCGTTTAAGAAACCGGTGGTAAAATAACAGCAAGGTTCTTTAATATGGGTATAAAGCTTTGTTCTAATACTCTCACAGTTTTCTTTTATCTTTATAGTTTTGTCTTTTTTTGTAACCTTTCCCACCTTGCAGTAATTCATAAAGTCAAGAACTCTCTTTATGGCTTCATCTTTATCCAAACCTGCATCAATCAGGCGTTTACCGATCTCTTTGCCAGTTATGGCACCACCCATCCTCTGCGCCATTCTGTATCTTTCACCTGCCAGATGGGGAAACCCCATACCATGCATTACTACATGAAGATGTACATCACTGCCCAGCCTGGGTCTACTTACAAGTGGTTTTCCCTCAAGGAGAAAACCCATAAGCCGTGTGATAAGCCTATTATGTATTTTTTCTACCATTGATATATCTTTCTCCAGAGAAGCATCCAGATTTTCGATTTCCCCTGGTACAAACTTAAATTCACAATAAGGATCTCCCAATCCAACACATTTGGTCTCAATGGCATTCCATTCTCTTCCCTCTACTTCCAGTCCTTTAAAGTTACCGGCAAGCATTGGAGGAATATGGGAAGCCACTGCACATCCAATATTTTCAAATCCACAGCAGTCTGAATTCTCATATACCCTGAAATAATGTTCGTCAGTCTTTGAGATATCATCCATATACTCAATTATCCCGCTCCGTTCAAAATCAACACTTTTCAAAGGGGGCAACTTTTTTACCACTTTCATATCTCTGACCTCACTAAAGCTCCTGGGTATAAATAGTCCAATCTTTTGTGCAGCAAATAATAATCCAGCCTGAAGCCTCATTTTTAATGGAGAATTTGAGATTACTTCCTTTAATTGCGAACCTTCATATCTATTCAGGTTATAAATCATTTTAGGAAAACCCTTGGGGTCCCAGAGCATACTGCTCCAGTGGGCAAGGTTGGGCCAGAATAGATTAACAAAATCTCCGGTTTCTTTTCTCATACTCTTGCCACCTTCCCGGAACGATTTAAAAAATTTTGCAAGCACATTCCTGTCGTAATCTATTTCTGGCTTAAACTCATCATGTTTTGGTTCTAAGGGAAATTCAATGCCCCCGGGTTCCAGCGTGGGGTGCTTTATAACATCCAGAGCTATGGAACTCTTGCTTTTTTCTATCTTGATTATGCCATCAGACACACTCATCATGGCCCCTATATCTTCTTCCTTGCCACATCCTTCATCTATTGTAGCTAAAACTGAATTACCTTCGGAAGCAAATTTGGATAAAAACAGCCTCATAAACTTAACAACCTCCATACCGTTAAAGAGATAAGGGGAGGTAAGGGAGTCAAAGATAAGTAAGGTATCTTTTTGTCCTGTTCTCTCTCTTAGTTTGGTAATGGCAATGCTTAGGCTGTTTAAGTCAGAACAGTTGGCACATATCATAGCTTCTCTTGGGGCACACGCCAGCCCTACTGTCTGGGTAAAGGCGTCTACCATATTCAGACCTCCTGCCTCTCCCAATCCTCTTTTCCTTAACAACTTTGTAACTTCTAAAGGACCCTGTTCAGTGATAACCATTATTACCGGTCTGTCTGTAGCCATACTCCTCAGTACCGTCTGGTGACAGAAAGTGGATTTTCCAGCTCCTGGAGCTCCTACTAGAAGAATTACTCCTCTGTCCTGGGCTTCTTGCAATCTGGCTAGAGACATTTTCCTACCTCTTATTTAAATACTACTAAATCAGGGTATACTTCTATGCCACTATTGGTTATTTCATATGGGTGCGGCTGATTATCAACTGCAAGCCTGCGCATTTTTTCAACCTGAAACATACGGCTCAGCTTTCCATCTTTTAGAATTGTCCGTAGTAATATTACTCCTTGCACAAGATACTCTTCAAATTGATGTTCTCTGTCCAGTCCTGTACCTTTTAGCTCAGAAATAAGCAGATTGGTGCACCCATTTTTTCTAAAATCAGCTAATAGGTCCCTCATGGCATAGATACGGTCTATCTCATCCGGATATTGAAGAGTAAATATGGTTATGGGGTCAATTACTATTCTTTTAGCATTAATTTCTTTTATACCTTTTTTTATCGCTTCCAGCAATTTCACCAGCTTGAATTCCTTCATCCCCAATTGCAGCAAACCTGCATTTTCAGTAGTGGTCATACGAACTGGTGAAACATTTATAAATAAAAGTTTCTTTTCTTTTTCAAGTTTTTCAAGATCCCAACCCAAACCAGACATGTTCTTTCTTATATCTTCAGGGTCTTCATCAAGGGTAATATAGAGGCCTGCTTCACTATGCTCTGTAATGCCCATATAGAGAAACTGCATTGAAAAAGTTGTTTTTCCACTTCCAGGTCCTCCACTAACCAGTATGGAATGTCCTCTTGGAATACCCTGATTTCCAAGAATTTTATCTACACCCGGAATACCTGTTAAAATATAATCAAGCATTAGATTAACTCCTTTAAATTTATTATTTATAGCGATACAGTCTGCTCACAGCACATTAGAATATCAGAGGCTTATTAGAATATTGGTTGCTATACTCTTTCATTATGGCTTTTAACATTTTCTTTCTTTGACCTCTTGTAAGTATTATAATTTATTTGATAGGATAAATAAAATGAACAAATTAACAAATAAAGAAAGAAAATTGCTTCTCGATTCAGTGAATAAAATACATACCTATAAACTTATGCAAGCTAGAGGATTCAAGCGCATTGCAAAAAGGGCTGGCGACAAGAGAATTAAAAGACTTTTAATTGAGATAAGTACAAATGAAGCAAGAGATTCAGAATATTGGTTAAAAAATATTAAAGATCTAGAAAGTACAGGTAAAAGATTTACTCCATTATTTTTAGTTAATCTAAGAGTAAGTTTAATGATGCGAATTCTTGGTGCAAGAGGATTTTTTGAATGGATTATAATTGCTGAAGATGAAAGCATTGAAAATTTATCTATTATTGCTTTAACCATCAGTAATTTTGTTGAATCTGAGAAATGGACTAGGATAGCCTCTGATGAGAGATTACATATTCTTAGAATAAAAAAGGAAGTATTAGGGATGGAAAGCTGGGAAATGGGAGGAAGTGGAGGAATAAGAGATGTCATTTTCGGTGCAAATGATGGTCTTGTTTCAATACTTGCTCTGGTGGCCGGAGTTTATGGAGCAACGACAGAAAGCCATCCTATTCTCATAGCCGGAATAGCAGGAGCAGTTGCTGGAGCTGTATCTATGGGTGCTGGCGCATACCTCTCTTCAAAGTCAGAAAAAGAGGTCACAGAAAAAGAAAACCGGAGAAAAGGAATAAGAAAAAAAACTACTAAAGAAGAAGAAATTAAAAGATTGATAAAATTTTACCATTCAAAGGGATTTAAGGAAAAAGAAGCTGAAATCATAGCAAATAAAGTATTTTCTAGTATGGCAGCTACGTCAGAAATAAGCATTGGTGAAGAAGTTGGCCTTACACGAGAAGACTCTTGGTCTCCTATTAAAGCTTCTGCTCTAACTGGTTTATCTTTTGCTATTGCATCCGTCATTCCAATTCTTCCATTTACTTTCATGGGTTTGATTCCTGCCGCTATAACTGCAGTATTAGCCAGTATAGCAACTCTTTTTATAGTAGGAGCAAGCAAGGCTATATTTACAAGAAAAAGCTGGATCAGGAGTGGGCTTGAAATGATGTTAATCGGAATACTGGCTGCAGCAGTAACTTACGCAATAGGCTTGGCAATCCCTACTTAATTCAAATAATTAATTATTAAAAAATACCAAATATATCCTAATTAATGACTCCAGACATATAATTATATGCTTACTTTTCCAAAATGCATGAAAAGATTAAGTGTTAAGAAAGGGATTTATTCTACAATCCATATTTTGTATATAATAGGAACTATATCGTATCAATTCACATCTTGTTAACAAATCGGAACTATATCACAAATAATACATCCACTATTGACCTTACCCCAATCTTTATCTAATGCAAAAAGCTCGGTTTTATACTGAGCTTTAAATAACTTTAATTTTCTTTTTAAATTTAAGGTTTATTCTGGTTGAGTTATAGCCCTCACCTGTCCTGTGTAAAATAGTGTCTCTAGGCGAACTGTCGAACTCGTGAGGCTTCCCTGTGAGATGAGCACTTCCTTTATTACCCTGTTCTTTATATCAAGCAGCAGCACTCTAAACTGCTCCTTTTTTAAGTCTTTAAGAAGCGGAATATAATAATTTGCAACTTCTTCACTGCACCTGAAGCTAATATTATTTCCGCTCTTCTCAGAGATTGCCCTCCTGCCCAGTTCAAGTGCTGCCATAATCTGGGCTGCCTTTGCCTTGCCTATTCCTTTGATACCTGTAAGTTCAGCAGCTGAAGTGCCCAGCAACTCATTTAAATTTCCAAATCTTGAAAGGAGTGATTTTGCAAGATCCAGAGCTGACCTGCTGCTTCTATCATTACCTGTTCCTGTTCTTAACATTATTACCAGAAGCTCACAGTTCGTAAGAGTCCCGCTCCCGTGTTTTAAAAGCTTTTCCCTGGGTCTTTCAACCTCCGGCCATCTGTTTATTGGCAAATAGTCTGAATCTCTCCTGTTGTTATTCTTCTAATCTCTCCTGAGGATTGATTATAGGAGCTTTATTATAATTAAAGATATTAATTATATTAAGCTTATCATTTCTTAGGACATTAAAGGTTGAAGAAGTTTATATGGTGCTTGTGTTAATCTAAATCTAAGCCATAATTTAAAACATTTCTTTTTTAGTCTTAAATTATAGCTAAAGCAGGTGTTCACTTTTAAATTATAAATTTAATAAAAACAGTTCACTTTTAACTTGTAGATGACAAGTTAGATAATACTGTTGACAAATGGTGTTAACTAATATAGATTATATACTTAAATAGTCACAGTTTATAGCGTTTGTATACCAGACAGTTAAATACATTATTTGATTAGATATAGTACCAATAAGATATAAAAAAGGTGGCAAACTATGCAAGGATTTCCAATAAAAAATCTAAAACCGGATTTCTATGAATTAAAGAAAGTGTTAAGTGGAGAAAAACCACCAAAAAAAGTATATCCAGTTGATCTATTTATCGATGAAGAGATTAAAAAATATATATTGGAGCATTATTTTAGTGAAAAATATATTCCGGAACCTTTTATGAGCAGCTTCTTCATTAATTACAAAGTGGATATAGAAAAGAATTATAAAGAATATTATAAACAGTTTATTAATTTTTGGTACCGGATGGGTTACAGCTATTTAGTTATAAATGAATTCACAATAAAATTCGTTTCTCTTTTTATGGCAAAAAATGTAGCAAGAGTGGCTAAAGATACAGCAATTTATACTAGAGGTGATAGATTTTGGGTAAAGGAAGGCACAGAAGGAGGCGTTATAAAATCACAGGAAGACTTTGAAAACTTTCCCTGGGATATGACTAAAACTTTTTTATCCGAGCTTGAGAGCCATTTAGACTTTATAAGTAAAAATTTACCGGAAGGCATGAAAGTCTGTGTTTCCGGTTCCCTGTTTGAGCATGTAATGGAGTTCATTCTGGGTTATGAAAACTTTTTTTATTTTCTCTATGATCAACCAGAACTGGTTAAAAATGTAATAGATAAAGTAGGCCAGATCGAATATGACTTATTTTCATCAGTCGCTTCTATGGATTGTGTTGGAATATTGATACTTACCGATGATCTGGGATTTAAAACATCCTCTATAATATCTGTTGAGCACTTAAGAAAATTGTTTTTCCCATGGTATAAAAAATATGCCTCAATTGCTCATAAAAATAATAAACAAATCTGGCATCACTGCTGTGGATATAAGAATGGCATTATAGAGGATTTAATAAGTGATGTTAAAATAGACGCTCTACACAGTTTTGAAGATTCATGTGCACCTGTCATTGAAATAAAAAAGAAGTACGGAAACAGGATTGGCCTTCTTGGCGGAGTAGATATGGACAAATTAATCAGGCTCGAAGAAAAGGAATTAAGAAAGTATATCAGAAGTATCCTTGATGCCTGTATGATTAGAGGAAGATTTGCTCTGGGCTCAGGCAATTCTATTTGCAACTTTATGCCTGTAAAAAACTATTTCATTATGCTGGAAGAGGGATTAAATTGGTTAGGATGACCATAGCAATCAGTATTTAAATAATGGGGAAACCGAAATTTATAAGAAAGATAAAAAGGGATTCTGTTTAAAAATATTTAAGGAAAGACAAGAATAAAAAAAATATTTAAGTTATGACGTTAAATAAATTTTACTTATTTTGCTTAACAACAATAAATAAATAATAAATCAATAATAAAAATATACGGAGGAAAATATGAGTATGGAAACACAAAAAATTAAATTACGTGAAAAAATCGGTTACGGCATTGGAGATGCAGGATTGGACCTGTTCTTTAATGCAATTGCGTTGTTTCTGACATTTTTCTTAACTGACATATTTGGTATACCAGCAGCAGCTGTTGGAACACTTTTTCTGGTCACAAGAATGTGGGATGCAGTAAATGACCCAATAATGGGTGTTATAGCAGACAGAACCAAGACAAAATGGGGCAAATACAGGCCGTATTTTTTATGGATGCCGATTCCTCTTGCTGTCTCATTTATTTTGCTTTTTACAAAACCCAATTTAAGCTCGATTGGAAAGATAGTATGGGTATGGGTAATTTATATACTTATGGAAGCAATGTTTACAATGATGGATATCCCTTATCAATCGTTGCTTCCTGCAATGACAACTGATACCAATGAAAGAAACAAACTTAGTGCAATCAGAGTTGCTGCAATGATGACAATCATACTTATTATGAATGGGGCAACACTGCCACTTGTCAAGGCTTTAGGTGGTGCAAATCAGGCAAGAGGATATCAGTTAACGATGGCTATATATGCATGCATTTTTATAGGCTTTTCACTTATAACTTTTTCCACTGTAAGGGAAAGAGTAAAGCCTGCAACTAAAGCACATGCTACCATAAAAGAGGATTTAAGGAATCTGACAAAGAATGGTCCGCTGTGGATAATTTTTTTATTATTTATATTTTTATTTTTGGGCCTTTCCTTTAGAAATACTATCATATTGTATTATTTCACCTACAATGTCGGGAATCAAGATCTTGCGGGCCCTTTTATGGTCTTGTGTGTAGCCGGATACATTATAGCAATGTTTTTTGCGCGTATGATACCCCAGAGAATTGGTAAAAAAAATACTCTTGTGATGTGTGCCGCTGTCTCTGCAATAGGATTTGCAATATTTTATTTTGTAAGCCCTCAAAATATAGTGCTAGTTTTTATTTTAAACTTTATTATATCATTTTTCTTTGGGCTACCACTTCCGCTGCTGTTTACAATGTCAGCCGAAGCTGTGGATTATTCAGAGTGGAGACATACGGTAAGATCTCCGGGTATAATTTCTTCTGCTATTTCTTTTTCAAGAAAGTTTGGTCTGGCAATCGGTACATCAGTGACCGCCTGGACCCTAAGCCTTACTGGTTACATACCAAATGTTACTCAGACTGCAAAATCACTTCTGGGTATTAAAACGATGATATCGCTTATCCCTGCGGGCTGTTGTGTAATCTTTTTAATACTAGTATTTTTCTACCCAATAAATGAGAAACTGTACGCTAAAATATGCCAGGATTTAAAAAGACCAGTACCGGAAACATATACAAAAAAATAGATATTTAAGATAATTAATAACATTAATACTATAAATGGAGGTAGCTAATATGGATTTCGAACATCTAAAGAAAAATCCTTTCAATTTAATTGAGGAAGACATCGACTGGGTTAAAACTACCTTTAGCTCACTGTCTGCCGAAGAGAAACTCGGACAGGTATACTGCGACTCTTTATCTCCATTTGTCCAGAGTAGGGATATAAAGGAAATAATAAGACTTCTGGATAGGTCTATTAGTTATGGTATTGGAGGATATTTTAGAATAGTCAGCCTGCCTACAGAATTAACTATTGAGATGAGCAGGTATCTACAGGACAATTCAAAGATCCCGCTACTTCTATCTGCTGATTTTGAATTCTGGTTCGGTTACTGCCTGGCAGACGGTACACCTTACCAGAGGCAGCTCGGTGTTGCTGCAACAGACGACATAGTTATGGCAGAAAGAATGGCAACGATTGCTGCAAGGGAGGGAACAGCGCTTGGATATAACTGGTCCTATTCACCTGTTGTGGATATTGATTATAATTTTAAAAATCCAATAGTCAATACAAGATCATTTGGCAGTAATCCGGAAAGGGTTTTGGCTATGTCCAGGGCTTATATTAAAGCTATGCAGGATGAAGGTATGGCTGCTACAGTGAAGCATTGGCCCGGTGATGGAGTGGATGAGAGGAATCAGCATTTATTAACTTCTAAAAATTCTCTGGAAATGGATAAATGGCTAGATTCTTATGGAAAAATATATAAGGAGCTTTTTAAATGCGGAGTTTTGACCCTGATGAGTGCCCATATATCATTACCTGCCTATTATAATAAAAATAATATGTATAAAGATCCCAGAAAGATGCTGCCGGGTTCGCTTTCTAAAGAGCTAAACATAGACTTACTTAGAAGAGAGTTAGGATTCAATGGATTAATTACTTCAGACGCCAATTACATGGCCGGTTTTTTATGCCATGGTAAAAGAGAAGATCTGATACCAATGGAAATTGAAAACGGAGTAGATATCGCGCTTGGATGCACCAGTGAAAAAGATATAGAATACCTTAAAAAAGGACTAGAAAATGGGAAACTTTCAGAAAAAAGGCTGAATGAAGCCGTGATCAGGGTTCTTGGTTTAAAAGCTTCGCTGGGTCTTCATAAAAAGAAAATAGATGGGACACTAGTTGGATCAGAAGCTAATGTAAAAAAAGTTCTTAAAAATAGCCAGCATATGCACTGGGCTACTGAGTGCATTGAAAAATCCATAACTTTGGTAAAAGATACACAAAACATACTGCCGATCTCCAGCATTAAACATAAAAGGATTCTACTGATTGAGGGTAAAGTTAATGCATTTATGGGTCTGCCTGAAAAGTTAGGTCTTAAAAAATACCTTGAGGCAGAAGGTTTTATAGTCAAAGAGTTATGCACGCTTAAAGATTTAGAAATTGATAAGACTAATTTTGATCTGATTATATATGCTATGGCAGAGGAAGGTAATATAATAAAACCCCGAATCTCCCTTGATTGGGAAAAATTACATGGAAATCCTATGAACTCAGTATTGAGGTTCTGGCATTATGTTCCCACTATTTTTATTTCTTTTGGAAGCCCTTATCATCTGTACGAAGTACCGGAAGTAAAAACTTATATCAACTGCTATACGCCTATTGACATGACTAAACAGACAGTGGTAAAAATGCTAGTAGGAAAAAAATCCTTTAAAGGAATAAATCCGGTCGATCCGTTTTGTGGATTGGAAGAAGCAAGAATATAATCATATATACGTAAAGTATCAAAAATGAATATCGGTAAACCTAAACTAATAAGAAAAATAAACAGGAAAATAATTCTGGATGCGATCAGGGAAGAACGCAGTTTTTCACAGCCTTATATTTCCAGGAAAGTCGGTGCCTCAAAACAGACTATAAATAAAATCATTACAAACCTGCTCAATGAGAATTTAGTGGTAGAAGCAGGCATTGGTGAATCTACCAAAGAAGGAGGCAAGAAACCACTTCTCCTTAAGTTTAATCCAAAAGGCGGGTATATCATTGGGATCATATTAACTCATAAGATAACAGCAGCCCTTACAGATCTATCTGCAAATATCATTTCAGAAAAAACAATACCTATCAATTTGAAATTGGGTCGTAAAGAAGTTTTTATCAGTTTAACTAAGTTAATAAAGAATATCATTAATGAAATAGAGTCTAAAAAAGATAAGATATTAGGGATAGGCATTGGAATACCTGGGATTACAAGCAATAAGAAAATAAAATTTTTACCAAGATTTTCAGATTGGAAAAATTACACGCTTGTCGATGAATTAAGTAATGAATTGGGCATAAAGATTTTTATAGAAAACGATAACAGATTAAGAATATTCGGTGAAAAATGGTTTGGACTTGCAAAAAACATCAATAATTTTGCTACAATTTATATCGATGAAGGTTTTGGTGCAGGTTTTTTTTATGAAGATAGTATAATTGCAGGAGCAAATTACCTTTCAGGTGAGATTGGTCATATAAAACTTAAGAGAAATGGTCTTAAATGCGGCTGTGGGAATAACGGTTGTCTTGAAACTCTGGTAAACCTTAACGGAGTAAAAAGTCTTTTTAAAGAAAAATCAAGTACGGGTGAAATCAGGCATTCTTCTTTTTATGATAAATTTAAAAATATCGAGCATTTGATCACTTTTGATGTCTTATTTGATTATTTCCACAAAGGCGATCAGCTAGCACAATCAATAGTCAAAGAAATAACTTTTTGGCTGGGAGTCGGTATTTCCATAATTACATCAACTCTAGATCCCGATTTAATTATCATTAACGGACCTTATATTTCTGGCGGAGAGCCGCTCCTTAAAGAATTAAAAGGTGTATTAAGAAATCATTATTTGCCAGGCATAAAAAAAGAAATAAACCTAAAATTTTCTCAATTAGGCGAAAAAGCAGGTTTATTTGGTGCAGTTGGACTGGTATTGGATAATACTCTTTAAATACTAAAGCATATAAAGAATATAATAGTTTGCCAATTAATATTTTAAGAGCAAAATTTTTTATTTATTATCTTAATATATTTAAAAGATTTCTTGCTATTGCAATTAAAGGTATAAATAAAGGTAGAAAGGACGTATTATGGCAAAATATCAAGACCTGGCAGACTTCATAATCAAAGGCGATAATGTAAAAAGCAAGGAAATTGCACAGAAACTGGTAGATGAGGGAGTATCTGCAGTGGAGATTCTAAATGATGGACTTATGCCTGGTATGGATGTAGTGGGTAAAAAGTTTAAAGCTAACGAGATGTACATACCTGAAGTACTGATAGCCGCAAGAGCTATGCATGCTGCTATGGAGGTAATAAAACCACTGCTTTCCAAATCTGATACAAATACCATAGGTGTGGTAATAATAGGTACAGTACAGGGAGATCTCCATGACATAGGTAAAAATCTTGTAGGAATGATGCTTGAGGGTGCCGGATTTACAGTAATAGATTTAGGTGTCGATGTTCCTCCCCAAAAGTTTGTGGAGGAGTTAAATAAAAATAGTGCCCGGCTCTTGGCGCTTTCAGCTCTTCTCACCACTACAATGGTGTCCATGGAAAGTGTAATAAAAGCAGTAAGAGCCAGTGATGGTAAAAGTATAAAGGTAATGGTTGGCGGCGCACCTCTAACTCAGGAGTATGCTGACTCTATCGGAGCGGACGGTTATGCCCCTGATGCATCAAGTGCAGTGGATCTGGCAAAAAGTCTCCTGTAGGAAATATAACCTAATGGCTTATCTAATAAAAAAATAATTTAGATATATAACAGGTCGCAAGATAGAAGCTTACATTTTTATAATGCATGGATTTAAAATAGAAAGACAAGTTTTATAATAAAATAGATTGTCTTTATATATAAAATTTACATAAAAGAATCCTTCCCATACAGAATTTATCAGAATCGATAAAGATCTTCTTTTATATATAGGATTGAGTTATACAGTAAAGAACTTATATAAGATTATAGATAATATATATTGATTGGATTTATATATATGTATATCGAGGATAGAGAACATAGAAGGATAAAATTTATAGTATGTGATGTAATTTATGATGAACTAAAAAATAAAATACCAAAAAACTGGAAAGTAACAAATTTTGAAAAGAGACTTCACGAGCGCAGTGACTTTCTTAGAGAAAAGCTTCAGACTGAGATAAATAAATCTCAAGATTATGATATTATTGTCTTAGGATATGGACTTTGCGGCAATGGAGTGGTAGGACTCGTGTCCCCAAAAACACCTCTAGTTATTCCGAGGGTTGATGATTGCATCTCACTATTTTTAGGTTCTTCTGAGGAGCGAAAGAAGCAGTTAAAAATTGAACCGGGCACTTATTTTTTGACCCGGGGATATATCGGAGAAGCTGAAGATTGCATTGCATCAGGATTTTCTGAAACAAAAGATAAATATGATAAAAAGACCCGGCAGTGGATAATAAAAGAAATGTTAAAAAACTACAGAAGAATTGTTTTTATCAACACCGGTAATTACGATCCGTCTGAATGGAGAAGAAAAGCCAAACGGGAAGCAGCTAAGCTGGGGCTAAGATTTGAAGAACTTAAGGGGCCAAACAAATTATTGGATAAAATTATAAAAGAAAATTAGGACAGTCAATTTATAACAGTAAAACCTAGCAGCAAAATGACTTTTAATATGTTTGGATAAAAATGTGCTGAATTTATAACTTATTAAGATAAAAAATAAGGTTAGTGATAGAGAAAGGGTAAAAGCATGGTAACTATAGTAACCGGAAGAGACTGCGAGGTTAAGTTCGGGCTCGGACTTCCAACAGTTATAATAGGAGAGAGAATTAATCCTACCGGTAGAAAAGAACTGGCAGAAGAACTAAAGGAAGGTAAGTTAAATATAGTTGAAGAGGATGCAAAAAAGCAGGAAGAAGCAGGTGCTGATATAATAGATGTAAATGTAGGAGCAGTTGGAGTAAACGAAGAGGAAATGCTCCCCAAGGCGGTAAAGAAAGTGATAGAAGTTACTAGTGGGCCGATTTGTATAGATTCTGCAAATCCTAGTGCGATTAAAAAAGCTCTGGAAGTTTATCCTTATAAGATTCTGATAAATTCTGTAAACGGAGAGGAAAAATCTATGGAAAAGATACTTCCTCTTGTAAAAGAAAGCGGAAGTGCGGTAGTTTGTCTGACTATGGACGAAAAAGGTATCCCTAATGATTCCAGTACCAGAGTTGATATAGCCAGAAAAGTTATAAAAAGAGCAGAATCACTGGGTATCCCAAGACAGGATATAGTGGTAGATTGCCTTGCGATGGCTGCAGCCACGGATTCCAACTCTGCAAGAGTGACCCTGGAGACTTTAATGAGAGTGACTGAGGAGTTTGGTGCTTCTACCACAATGGGTGTTTCCAACATTAGTTTTGGTATGCCAAATCGATCCCTGCTGAATATAAGCTTTCTTTCGATGGCTATACTAAATGGCCTAACTGCCCCTATAGTAGATCCTCTGATCAATGGACTGATAGAGGCAATTCGTGCCGCTGACTTTCTTGCGGGCAGGGATCCCTATGGTAAGAATTATATTTCGATGTATAGAAAAAAGTAGGCATATATTCCAGCCTGGTAACTAAAATATACTCTGTTGGTTTGTTTTTATTAGTGTATTTTTAATATTCTATAAAGATGTAACATGCCAAAGAAAAAGATTAAAATAAAAATTAACCCAATTGGTAAGAGTTTTATTTTGGAAAAGCCAACAAATGGGCTGGAGGCTATTGTCAATTCAGGCAACAAGATAAAATCAGTGTGCGGAGGCAAGGGTACCTGCGGGAAGTGCAGGATAATTATTCTGGATGGTAAAAATGCCCCCGTCAGTGGAAGAGAAAAAGAAATTCTAACCAGTGATGAGATAAAATGCGGCATAAGGCTCGCCTGCCAGCAGATATTTGACAGAGATTTAACTGTATATATCCCTTCTTCATCCTTAAGTGAGGAGCAAAAGCTTCAGGTTGAAGGAGAGGAACCAGATATTGAGGCCAAACCTGTATGTAATAAATATTTTCTAAATCTAAAAAAAGCAACTCTTAAAGATATAAAGCCTGACTTTGACCGGATAAACGAAGCCCTTAGAAAAGAATACAAAGTAGATGCCAAAACTATAGATCTTAAAGTTTTATCCCAGATGCCTTCTGCTATAAGAGAAAATTCATGGAAAGTTACAGCTACCTTAAGAGAGAATCCTTGGGAAAATGAAATAATCTCTATAGAGGGTGGAAATAAGACCGGAAGCAGCTATGGTATAGCCGTAGATTTAGGCACCACTAAAATTGCTGTTTTGCTTGTGGACCTATTAACAGGAAGGACCATAGATAGAATTGGTATCATAAATCCTCAGATAAGATTTGGCGAAGACGTAATGACCAGGCTTAGCTTTGCCATGCAAGCGGAGCTTAACCTAAAGAAAATCCAGGTTATGGTAATAGAATCCATAAATAAATCTGTAAAAAAGCTTTGCAATAGAAATAAATTGATGCCTGAGGATATAATAGAAATGACAGTAGTTTGTAATACTGCCATGCACCATCTTTTTTTAGGCCTACCCGTTAGTCAGCTTGCTCTTTCTCCTTTTTTACCTTTAACTACCAGAGCCATTCATTTAAAGGCAAGGGAAATTGGAATTGATATATCGCCGGGTGCCTACCTGTATATGCTGCCACCTATTGCCGGTTTTGTAGGTTCGGATCATCTGGCTATGATTTTAGCAACCCGGCTTTATAAGCAGAAAGGAAATTGCATCGGAATAGATATCGGAACTAATACTGAAATTGCTCTAAAAACCAAAAGAGGTATAATGAGCGTTTCTACTGCCTCAGGCCCCGCTTTTGAAGGTGCCCACATAAGATACGGAATGAGGGCAGCTTCCGGAGCAATAGAAAGGGTTATAATCGATCCTGAAACTTGTATTCCATCTATTAAAACTATAAATGACAAAAAGCCTGCAGGAATTTGCGGTTCGGGAATTTTAGATTCCATAGCAGAACTACTGAGGACAGGAATAATAGACCGAAAGGGAAAATTTAGAGCTGACAGTAGATGTTTGCGTAGAGACAGCAAGGGAAATCTGCAGTATATACTATCGCCTCAATTTTATAAGTCGCTAAATCATAAATCCCAATATACTAAATGTGAAGATAAATATGTTTCCATAAATCAGAAAGACATTGTAGAAATCCAGCTTGCCAAGAGTGCTATAAGAACCGGCATTGAAATTCTCCTGGAGGATAGTAGTATTGAATTTGGCAGGATCGATAAAGTAATAATTGCAGGTGCATTCGGCTCCTATATCGATCCTAAAAATGTAGTCAATATCGGGATGTTCCCAAAGGTTTCCTTAAAAAAAGTAACCCAGGTTGGAAATGCAGCAGGTGTGGGAGCAAAGATAGTGTTAATCTCCAAAAAGGAAAGAGAGCTTGCTGAAAAAATTGCCCAGAGGATAAAGTACCTGGAGCTGACCACATGTCCGGAATTCAACGACCATTTTGCTGTGAGTACGCTTTTCCCCGAAGCTAGTGAGATAATATAATGTGGTAATTTTCAGGTGATATAATCGCTGAGAATATAATCGTAAAAAATTCTTTAGCAGGATTAATTTAAAGTTAATATTTACACCATTTTTCCCAGTATAGGCTTTGGCTAATGATATAAAAATTTCACCTCTACTTTTTTAAATTCTCCCTGTAAAATATGTGCCCGAAAATCCTGGGTGAGACTTATAAATAAGTTTGGTAACTATATTTTTATGTGAGGCAATGTATAGGCTTTCAGATACTTTTTTGGATAAGGCAACAGGCTAAATCTAACGAAGAAATCTATAATTCTATTAGTGCTTTGACTACACCATCGCGATACGCCGCGACCATATCAAAGGCATCCTGGGTTTGTTCGAGCTTGAACCTGTGCGTTATCATAAAATCAACGCTGGCTCTGCCGGAAGCTACCAAATCGATGGTGGCCTGTGTGCACTTATTCTGTCTTCTGACGTCAATAATTGTGATTTCTTTTCTGCGTATTTTGTCTATAGCGAAAGAGATTCTTTCTACCCGCGGGATACCTATTAGCATTAGTTTGCCTCCCGGCTTGAGCAGCTCCACGCCCTGGTCGATTGTCTCCTGTTGGCCGGCACACTCAAAGACAACATCCATTCCAGCTGGCTGCCTTTGAAGAATTTCTTTGACTACATCCTGCTTGTCCGGATTGCCGACCCACGTTGTACCGGCATTTTTTGCTACCCGGATTCTTGCAGGGATTTTTTCGGTAACGTAACAGCCCTTTGCATTTTCGGCCTTTGCGCTAACAAGGCAGCTTAAGCCGATTGGGCCTGCACCGAGAACTGCTATATCGGCGTTTGGCAGCATCTGAGCTTGTCTGACAGAATATACTGCGATGGACAACGGCTCACACAAGACCCCCTGCTCAAGAGTGATTACGCCGTTGATTGGAAAACAGTTTTCCTCGGGCATAACGATATACTCACACAAGCAGCCATTACTCTGTCCCGGCGTGCTGAGAAAACGTAGATTGAAACAAGTATTCTCCCTGCCCCTGCGGCACTGGTCACATTTATGGCAGGACACAGCCGGATCTACTACTACCTGCTGGCCAACCTTAACACGTGAGACTTTACTGCCAATAGATTCCACCGTTGCGGTACATTCGTGGCCTACAATAAATGGATAATGGACAATTTGTGAGCCAATTCTGCCAGTCTCGTAATAGTGCACATCGGAGCCGCAGACGCCTACCTTCTCAATCTTCAGCAGGATCTCATCGTCTTTTTTTATAGTTGGTTCCGGCACATCTGTTATCTCCATCTGCCGGATATCGGTTAATAAAACCGCCTTCATAGAACTACTCCGGGAAAAACCTTACTTTTATACGTTCGCTTATTCTGTTTGACACAGTCTCTTTATAGCAAAAATTCACTGCTTTTGCCATAATTATTTCTTATGTCATTTAAAAATCAGTCCATTTTTAGCTTTTAAATGACAATTCTAAACCATAATTGACCTTCCCCCATTTATTGGACACATAGAATAGATTCATGGGTTAAAATGCATCCTTTCAAATTGGACTAGTTTTCGGAGGAAAGGTCACTTATTATTTCTGAAATTTTTTGTACACTAACAGCGCAAATATTTAAGAGCCAGGAAGATATCAAAAAAGGTGAATATATAAGTGAAGATAACCTAATAAAAGAATTAAATATACCTAATAAAAGTCAATGAAGGTTAATTATTCCAGAACCTCACTAAAACAATTAAAAAAAATTCCTAAAATAAAACAGATCGAAGTCTTAAAAATAATTGAAAAACTTAAAAATTATCCTGAAGCTGGAAAAAAATTAAAATGTCCTTTAAAAAATTTCAGATCACTTAAAGTTTGGCCTTATAGAATAATATATCAATATTCTAAAAAATATAAGATAATTTTTATAAATGTAATCCAGCATAGACAAAATGTTTATAAATGACTTTGAACATTACTTGTTTAAGAATTCCAGCATATCCTTCTGTACCTGCTGCATGTTGGAAAAAGTGAGGTTATTTTTATATTCCTTATAAATTTTCTTCTATTTATTAGCGGGATCAGTTTTTGTACTTGGCAGGGTCTTAGGAAAGCCGCTTTGACTTAATATTTTTTATTTCTCTTTAATATCTTGATGAATCTATCTACCAGTCTTGGTTCAAACTGGGTACCGCTGCATTTCTCCAGCTCTTTTATAGCTGCATTTTTACTAATAGCCTTTTTATAAGGCCTTCCTGTTACCATAGCTTCATAAGCATCGACTACGGTGATTACCCTTGAGAGAATGGGTATTTCTTCCCCCTTCAATCCCTGAGGATAACCGCTGCCGTCCCACCACTCATGAGAAGTTAAAATATATTCAGCAATGCTGGAGAGCTGATGGGAGGCAAGTGCGATTCGATATCCTATTTCAGGATGGCGTTTTATGGTTTCCCATTCTCTTTTGCTCAAGTTTTCCTTCTTGTTTAATATTATATCGAGTATAGCCACTTTTCCTATATCATAAATAGCCGCCAGAAGTGAAAGCTCCTCAATTTTGATTTTTGACAGTTTTATGGATTTTGCCAGCTTTAGAGACATTTCTTTTACTTTTTCGGTGTGTCTTTCAGTCTTGACACTCTTCTCAAATAATATTTTCTCAAGCGATGATATTATCGAACTTATAATACTCTTGGAATCAATCAGCTTGTGCCTGTACATATTGTCTTCTGCTTTTTTGATCACCTTAGAAAAATCCTGGTAATTTTTGTTTTTAGTCGACATTCCCAGGGATATGCTTAAGGGTATTTTGCTTTTTTTGGTCTTAGTGCTTTTATGCTTTACCCTCTTTATGATCTCTGATAATACATCTTCATCGGTCTTTGGAAGAAGTATGGAGAATTCGTCTCCTCCCCACCTGGCAACTATATCCTCTGTTCTACAGCATTTTTTAAGGACTTCTGCACAGCCTTTAAGGATTTTGTCTCCTTCCTTATGCCCAAATGCATCATTTATCAGTTTTAGTCCATTGACATCACCGATAATTACGCTTAGCGGCAGCTGCCTCCGGGTATCAAGCCTTTTTAATTCTTCTTCAAAATATGCCCTATTATACAAATCGGTAAGTCGGTCATGAAAAGACATATAGGACAGGCGCTCTTCTGTCTTTTTCCTTCCTGATATATCACGCATTATCCCTTCTATAGCAACCAGTTTTCCTTTCTGGCTAAAAAACGGCGTTATTAGTCCTTCATACCATATTGCCCTGCCGTTTTTATGGGTATATCTGATCTCTACTGGTTTTGAATATTTAAAACTGCCGTCAAGCACTTTTTTAAATATATTCCTGTCTTCCATATGAATAATCTTGTATATGAACTTCGGGTCGTCATAAAACTGTTCGGGAGTGTAACCCAGATTTCTTTTTACCGAAGGGCTGATGTACTCGTACCCTTGTTTAGGGATCAACCTGTATCTGAATACTATATCGGGGATATTCTCAATAAGAGATTTAAAAATTTTTTCATTTTCTTTTAATTTCCTTAAGGATTCCTTCTGTTTCATTTGCGGCTTTTGACTCCAAAATTACCAGTTTTTAATATTTTTATCCATTTTTAAATGCAGCCATGCCTGAAATTGCTTTTGTTAATTATAACCTAAATATATTAATAATTCATTAAAGAAACCTTTTTTTTAGTATATTTTAATTCTACACGACTTCGCTTTTTATCGATATTTTGATAAAATTGTCAACTAAATATTAATCAAAAAACTTATAGAAATCCTCTTTATAATATATTATTAATCCAATAAAAATTTAAAATTGTTATACACTTTATGATTTATTCCAGTAAAAATTTTGGTACTGCTCTAAAAGAGATAATAGAAAAAAAGAAAATAAAACTCAGAAGTCTGGGTAAAAAAACAAATCTTAACTATAGTTATTTCAGCAAATTGAAAAAAAGAAAAAACTGTCCTCCCATTTCAACTATACAACTAATTTCTCATGGGCTCGGTATACCCCCTGAATATTTTCTGGAATACAGGATTTATAAGATCAATAAACTTCTTAAAAAAAATCCCTACCTCATCAATACTACACTTGATTATATCAAAAATCTTGCAAGCAAGGATGAACTAAAAGTAGCCGAGAGAAAAAAACCATTCAAAAAGAATTAGATTTATTATATGGTAATCCTGTCAGCTTGATATGATTTGATATGGAACTCTTAGAAATTGAAAAATCATTATA